>OGJK01000920.1_pt1 | contig 28911 bp, 26 predicted proteins | sample 1571961 | NCBI WGS metagenome assembly OGJK01 (sample SAMEA2582120, study PRJEB24529) | metagenome | biome: Human gut stool | place: China | collected 2011 | reverse complement strand
ATGCTAATCCTGCATCACCTAAATCTATAAATTCTGCATCTCCACCTCCACGCATACCTGCAATATAAATAAAATTATATACTTTTGAAAGATATTTTCCAGAAATATGAGAGGCAAAAGTTGCGAATCCACTTCCTATAGGAAAACATTTCTTTACCAATTCAAATGCTCCACGATATAATGATTCTCTTGGTGAATTACTAAATGATGTATAAAGTAATAGCTTACTTCGCGCTACAAAAAACACAATTATTCCTATTATAGGCCAATAAATAATCTGTAATTTTTTCACCCAATGAGAGCCATATTTCAAGAATACATATACTGCAATAAAGGCAACTCCTTTTGTTCGCATTGCTAATACAATAGTAGATAAAATAATAATATCATCTACTTTCGATAATCGATCCGCTGCATTTAAAATACATAAAATGCAGATTAATCCTGTTGTAAGATAAGTTGGATGGGAATAAATAAACATATATGGGTATAAAAATCCTCTCACTTCCTCTTGATTCATTCCTATATCTTTAAAAATACTTACAACTCCTAAGCAAAAAACAATCAAACAAAACCCTTTAATTAATGGTATTAAATCAACTAGCCTTTTTGTTAATTTATCCATTAAACGATGTCTATATAATGAAATAAAAACCACAAAAAACTTTACTGTTCCTAAAATATCTCTCCCTATAGCACTAATTGACAGCTGATATCTAAATACTAGATTGCCTATTAATCCTAAAACTATAACCGATAATATAGCTAAAAAATAATACGACTCTGATTTACGTATTCTACCATTTGATTTTGCAAAATAAATAATCAGAAAAATAATACAAGCTAATTCATCCCAATATGAAAAAATGCTAGGAAGAAATCTTGATATTATATTTTGAAATAAGATAAATAGTAAAAAGACGCTTTCAAGCATTAGTTGACTCCTCTCTATCTATTTTGATTTCATCTTTTTCTCAAAAGATGCAACAAATTATTTATTTTTTCTTGCCCTACGAATCGAATTAAAGATCTTTTAATTTGCGTTTTTTTTCCCATCCATGACGCACTATAATGATGAATAGATATTGTGTCACTACATTTTAAATTCTTAAGTTCCGCACCTGGAGCAATTGGATCCATATATTTTTCAGGTAAAATCAAATTGTTTTCAATTTTAACTATTTTTTCGGAATTATATACATACCCCAATTGCTTAATAACATCATTATTTAATGTTGGACACGCGAATTGTTCTTTATTATCATAATTAAATTCTATAGTGTCATACTTTTTTAGCATTTCTAATACGACTGAATTATGCTTTGTAGCTCCAAATCCCAATCCAGTTGTACACAAATTTCCTGCTTGTTGAACACCTATATAAAAATCATACTTCAACAAAAAATCAAGATTTTTTAACACTTCAACATCAGTATCAAGATAAATTCCTCCATGTTCATACACTACTTTTAACCTTGCATAATCGGAAACAAATGCCCATGATTTTGCTTTATAAGCTGCTTTTGTAAATGGATGTGCATTTACATCAAAATTAGATTCATTCCAACATTTTATTTCATAATCTGGACATTTCTTTTTCCACGAATTAATGCATTTTTTCACATCATTCGGAATCGGTTTTCCACCGAACCAGCAATAATGTATAACTTTTGGTATCATTTTATTCTCTCCCATATTCAATTAGGTAAAAACTGTTACTATATTCCACATAAATATCTTGCTCTTTTCTCAATGAAGGAATGGTGTTTTTCCAATTTTATATTCAGAAACATCCGTTCTTTTCCTTATATATTCAGCCGGTACACCACCCCACACTTCATAAGGCGGAACATCTTTTGTAACAACAGCACCAGCTGCTACAACCGCACCATCACCAATATTTACACCCTGAAGAATTGTAGCACCAGTCCCAACCCAACAATGATGTCCTACATGTATTGGTTTAAAATCTGCTGTATAATCTGGATCATCTATATCATGACTACCAGTTATCATTTTTACATGGCTAGATATATTTGTATCATGATTAACACTAATACCACCTCTAGCATCCAATTCAGCAAACCATCCTACTGCAACACCATCCGCAAGCTTAAGCCCCTTTGGTAATAAAACCTCAACTCTTCTACATGGAAATGTATTTTTTCCAATTTCAGCTCCCATAAGCTGATAAAACCATTTTCTTATATGACGACTTGGAATTTTGTTAATGACAACATTTCCAAACAATGTTATTGCATAATAAACGCATTTAACTATTTTAGGCATGTCATTTCCAAGACTTTTTGTATGTTCTTTCATCAAACTACAACCTTCCGTAATAATCTCTGTATTCTTTTGCCAATTTATCAAAAGAGAATTCCTCTATATAACGCTTCTTAGCATTTACTTCAAGTTCTTTTCTCAAATTCTCATCTTCAATCAGTATATTCATTGCATCTGATAATTGACGAACATCTTTTGCATTTACCAGCAATCCATTTTCTTTATCTTCAATTATTTCAGGAGTACCATCAACACTTGTTCCAATCACTGTTTTTCCAACTGAAAAAGCTTCTATTGGTGTCAAAGGTAACCCTTCCCACAGCGAACTTAACACGACAAAATCAAATTGCTTCATTGTATTTTGTATATCTGATCTATACCCTAAAAACTGAATTAAATTCTCAAGATGTTTCTCTTTCACTCTATTAATAAGTTCATCTTTTAATTCACCATCACCAACAATAAAAAAGCGGACATTGGAATGCTTTTTTATCGTTATTTCAGCTGCATCGATAAAATATTCCATCCCTTTTTGCTCTGATAAGCGTCCAACATTTCCAATAAGAATATTACCGTTTGCACGCTCCTGTTCCAAAAGCTCTATCTTCTGATATTCACCTTCAAAAGGTTTAATTGCATTATGGATTACCACAACCTGCTGTTCCGGGATCTTGAAATAATTCACAAGATTTTTCTTAACCATCTCACCTACAGCAATCAATTGTGTGTGTTTATATGCAATTTGAGTCAACTTTTTTTTATCATTAAATGTGTTGTGCGCATTTGCAATTTTTATTATAGAATCTTTTGAAACTAACTCTGCATATAATGCTGCCATTCTATGATGCGAATGAATTATTGTAATATTCTCGTCTTTGATTATTCTTTTTATAGTTGAGAAAATTTGAGCCATATCTCTTAGATTTTTACTGGCTATATCTGGGACTGTATAATGTTTAATCCCCATTTTCTTTAATATCTCTTCGTGAACTCCTCCTGATGAACAAACTACAATTTTGTTCACTTCATCTGACAGAATCTCACCCAACTGTAACACGACATTTTCTGTACCACCTAAGCTCATCGTTCGAACTATAAATAATACATTTTTATCTTTTTTCAGCATTTTTCTCCCTTTATGTGCACCATTATATTCACTATTTCCAAAAATTTATTTTAGTGATATTATGAAAGACTCATTTATATTTCTTTATTAATTTAATAATTTTAACATCATCTACAAAATATCTCTTAAACATTCTTCTAGGTTCCTGCAAGAAACGATAAAACCATTCCAAACCATGCTCACTCATCCAACGTGGAGCACGTTTTACATTTCCAGCGAGAAAATCTACTGTCGCACCTGCACAAACAGATACTTTTGCATCATATTTGCTGATGTTCTCATATATCCATTTTTCCTGCTTCGGACATCCAAAACAAGCAATTAATAAGTCAGGCCTTGCATCAGAAATCATTTTATTAATTTTATCAAGTTCCGCTTTATCTTCTTCAAATCCCATCGGTGGTGCATATGTTCCAACAATTCGAATATTCGGCAATTTTTCTTCAAGACGTTTCTTTGCCTGTTCAGCAATTCCATCTTTTCCACCAATAATAAACATAGAATAATTCTTTTTTGCTGCCACTTCACATAAAAGTGGAACCAAATCAGATCCTGAAATCTTTGCTTTTAATGGTTTTCCATGCATTTTAGAAATCCACACAAGAGGTTTTCCATCAACTAGTACCATATCCGCACTATCTACTATTTTCTTGAGATATTGATCATTTTCTATTTTCATAACAACATCAACATTGATTGCAACAATATAACTCTTCTTTTCTTTAGATATCATTTCTTCAATCTCTGTTAATGTCTCGTTCATATCAACATTATTAATAAATGTATTTAACAATGGTTGTTTTTCCATAATCTTTTACGCTCCAAAAAATCTATCTTCAAGCATTAAACACAAGCAGTGATATACCGGCAAATGCAGTTCCTGAATCATGTATGTTTCTGTTTCCGGAACACGAATAGTAACATCTGCCATTTTTACAAGTTCTCCCCCGTCTTTTCCTGTAAGACCTACTACTTTTATCCCAAGGGCCTTTGCGACAACAGCAGCACTCATTATATTTTTGCTGTTTCCTGATGTTGAAATCCCCAAAAACACATCTCCCAAACGTGCAAATCCATACAACTGTTGAGCAAACACTCCCAGTCCATCTACATCATTAATGTATGCTGTAGTAAGTGCCTCATGTGCAACAAGTGGTATCGCCATAAGACCTCTTTCTAAATTGTTAGCAAGATCCACTCCTCTTGTCTGATCAATTTCTTTTAGTTTCTTTGCAAAGTCTGAAGGAATTGAACGCTGAATTTTAAATCTTTTCATCAATTCTCCTGCAATATGCTCTGAATCAGCTGCTGATCCCCCATTTCCTGCAATTAAAAGCTTATGATCATTCTCATAACATTCTTCTAAAATCAAATATGCCTTTTCAATATCCTCTTTACAATTCAAAAGTTGTGGATATCTATCAATAAGCAAGTCTAAATGCCTTTGAATTTTTCTAACTAACATTCTCCCTCTTCCTTTTTTCTAATAATTCTTGCCGGAACACCTACAGCAATACAACCTTCAGGTACATCCTCTAACACTACTGCGTTAGCACCTATATTAGAATTATCACCTATTTTAATATCACCTAAAATAACTGCTCCCGCTCCAATTAATACATTATTTCCTACAATTGGTGCTCCACCGTCTAATACACCATTCGTCCATCTACTCCCTAATGTAACATTTTGGAAAATATGACAATTATCACCAATAATTGCATTATCATGAACAACACACCCTACTCCGTGGTGATGAAATATAGTGCCTTTACCGATATTGGCTTTGATTAAAATAGCATTTCCATTGATAATAAAGCACATGAGTTCAAGTACTCTTGACAAATACTTAAATGCCCCCCCTATTTCAAAACAGCCATGCGCCATTTTCCATAATCTACTCATTTCACTTCCTCGTATTCCTCTGGACTATAATGAATCACTCTTGTTCCGCCATCTTCAAATCTAAATGGTATGTGCATCAGATCTTTCATTGCTTCCTTTACCATTTTTTGTTTTTCTGGTTGTACATAGAATACTAAGAATCCGCCACCACCAGCTCCAAGTAGTTTTCCACCAAGTGCACCTGCTTTTATTCCTTTTTCATATAACTCATCAATACTACTTGTACTAACAGCATCTCCTGTGCCCTTTTTCAATCTCCATGTAACATCTAAAAGACGCCCAAAATCATCTAAATCTCTTTCTTTATTTGTCAACACAGCTTCTGCCTCATCAACCAACTCATACATCTTTTTCAATCTCTCTTTTTTATTTTCAGAGGTTTTTGCATTATTAGCCATCTGGACATCTGATGAAAATCTTGTAAAACCAGTAAAAAACATCATTAAATTGTCATTCAGTTGTCTTTTTCTTTCAGGTGAAATTATCACTGGTAAGACTTCATATCCATCCGCATTAAAATTAATTCTATTGAACCCACCAAATGATGCAGCAATCTGATCTTGCCATCCTCCAACTTCCTTACATAATACTCGTTCTAGATAAATTGCCTCATCTGACAGTCTTTTTTTATCTGCATATTTCCCTTTAAGTGCATAAAAAGCATTCAACATCCCTACAGCAAAGGAAGAACTTGTTCCCAATCCTGATCGTGCCGGAAGATCCGCTTCATATGTAAGACGAATTTCATGCATATCAAGCATTTTCATCGCTTCTCTTATTGCTGGATGTTGAATATCATTCACATCCGTTACCCTTTCTGTTTTTGAATAAGAAAGTTCTGTAGAATAATCAAAAAACCTTGGAAGATGTCGTACATTTATGTAACAGTATTTATCAAATGTTGTTGAAAGTACAGCACCTTCATTTTCCTTGAAATATTCTTCCATATCTGTACCGCCGCCAAAAAATGACATCCGGAATGGTGTTTTAGTTATTATCATTTAATATTCCCCTCACAGCCTCTAACAGACCGCCTTCTTCTATCTTTATAGCTTTACATCCAGCTGCTTCACCAGCCTGAATATCTGAATCAGAGTCCCCAATCATAAAACTCTGATTCAGATCAATATTTAATTCTGCCGCAGCCTTTAACAACATTCCTGGCTTCGGTTTTCGACAATCACAATCAATTTTTAATTCTGGTATTTCACCTTCATATCCCTTATGTGGATGATGTGGACAGAAATAAAGTCCATCTATATATGCCCCCGCTTTTCCCAAAAGAGTTTCCATTTTATTGTGAATTTTATCCAATTCATTCCATGTAACTTCACCACGTGCTATGACTGGCTGATTTGTTACTACAACAGCTAAATAGTCTGACTTATTTATCTGCTTTATCGCCTCTGCCGCATCAGAAAGAAGCTCCAGTTCTTCCTGTTTTCTCAAAAAACCAACATATTTATTAATTGTTCCGTCGCGATCAAGAAAAATTGCTTTTTGCTTGTTTTTCAGATTTTTAGCCTGTACAACACCTTTTTTATAATCATCACATACTGAAAGGTATCTTTCCGGTGTCCCCATGTCCTTTACATACTCTGGTGAATCATAGCAAAACATTTTTCCAGTTGAACAAAGTGGTTTTAGAATTTGTCTATCTAGATCAACTTTTTTTATCTTTCCATTAACTTCTTTTCCAATTTCTTCTCTATTAATCCCACTTCTTTTTAAAGCTTTTGGTGAAATAACATGAAGCCCCGCATTTACTCGGTTCTTATATATATCAGGACGTGTATCCTCCTTTGTTAACCACCGTTCAACTACTCCATTCTCTTTCGATATGATTAATCCACTATCATATGGATGGGAATTAGGATGTGTAAACAACGTTACTAATCCACCTTTTTCTTTGTGATATTTAACCATTCTTTTGAAATCTACATCAAAAATTGCATCCGCATTTAAAAGAAGAAAATCATCTTCAATATTCAAAAAGAAAAGAGCTCCTGCATTACCAAGTGGCTTTTCTTCTACGAAATAAGAAATATTAACTCCCCATTTTGAACCATCACCAAAATAATTTTTAATTTTATCAGCCATATATCCGATTGTTAAAATAATATCTTTAAACCCTTGATCTCTAAGAGATATTATTTCTCTTTCTAGTACCGGTACACCTTCTATAGGAATTAACGGTTTTGGTATATTAGGAAATAATTCGGAAATTCTTGTTCCTTTCCCCCCTGCCATTAACACAACCTTCATTCAGCCTATCTCCTTCTTTAATCTTAATCATAAACAAATATTCTAGACTCGTACTATAATCTCCCCATCCTCTTTCTTCACATCAAAAACAAGCGGATGCTCTTTCCCCCACTTCGGATCTTCCTTTTCCTTCTCATTCCATTCCTTCCATTTCTGAATGAAACCATTGTGGATCAGGTTCTCCGCCGCAAGTCTTGCCTGCACCGCTTCATCATAATTGTCGAAAAGACCAACATAATAGCGCTTTCCCTTGAACCCGATATCCACACGATACCGATTACAATTCTTCAACTGGAAAACGCCCCGGAAACCACTCATGTTATCTTTTCTGCTTTTTCTCTTTTCTAGTACTTCAACACAGGTTCCGTCTACGAGATGTCGTCTCTGCGCAATTTCCTGACGGTTCTTCTTTTGTAAACAACCGCAGCTATGATAATTACCATGCACAAGACCTGCTGCCGTCACGTCAACTTCATTTCCGCAATCGCAGACACAATGCCAATAAACGGAACCCCGTTTATCTCTTTTCTCTGTCGCATACTTGGCTGTCAACATACCAAACTTTCTTCCTGACAGATCTGTTGGTCTTCTTCCCATAAGCCTTCACCCTTTTTGCAAGAAATTTCGTAGAGTAGATTACTCTACGAAATTTTTATGGAACCCCTTGAAAATCAAGGGGTTCCAGACGCCTGACCAAAAATTTGACGGTAAATAAATGCTGTAAAATTTGTAAGTATGATTGATTTTTAAATACATGTGTTTATAAATACATGAAGTGAATTAGATAAAATGAAATAAATATTTTTGATTTTTAGATCTGATAGCTTGTGAATTGACTGACAATTGACCATAAATTTGACGGTAAATAGATAAAAATCCATTCAAAAAAGGAGATTAAAATGACGAAAGTGTCTGTTTTTCGACTTTTTTTGCTAAGAGATTGTATAAATTTATAAAATGAACGTATATGCATTGACAGAAATATTTGAAAAGAGTAGACTATACATGATAATTATACTAAAATTTGAAACAATTTAAAGAAAAAGCGTATTTCGTAGAGTAATCTACTCTACGAAATACGTTCTGAATAAAATATATCTGAAAAAAACATTTCCTGTTCAGCAAGTAGAATACGACGAAAGGACGGCCCACCTCCCGGTGGAACCGTCCTTTCTTTACTTTTTTCAGCTATATTTTCACTTTTAATCTTTCTCAAAAAGCGCTTCTTTCCGCTCTATCATCTCATCAATACGGTCAATATACTCTGTAATATTCTTCACATTTTCTACACGGATCAGATTTGTTTCTTTGCCACTGCTTGTCTTGATCTTCTCCGGCAAAACAAGCTTTGTCGTAGAGCCGGCACCGCAGGCAATAATTGTCTGGCGTTCTTCCATGATCAAAATGTTATACACCCCAGCCTTGTCCTTCTCTGCATATCCGACATTCTCAAAGTTTCCGGCAATATTCTTCTGGCGATACAGGTAATATGGCACAAGCCCCATGCGTTCTGCTGACGCTGCTGCCGCCTCGACCATCTGTGTGATCTCAGTCCCCGGGTCCATTGTTCTTCCTTCCTGACCGAACTTCGCCGCACGTTTGATTGCGAGTGCGTGTACTGTCAGGCTGTCCGGATGAAGCTTCTCGATCTTCTCGAGTGTATCCTGCATATCGGCCGCATCTTCTCCCGGAAGTCCAGCGATCAGATCCATATTAATATTATCGAATCCAAGCTCACGTGCAAGGTGGAAGATTTGTTCTACATCTTCTACCGTATGTTTTCTTCCTACAAGATCCAGCGTCTTCTGCTGCATTGTCTGTGGGTTGACAGAGATTCGGGTTACAGGATATTTGCGGATCACTTCGAGTTTTTCTCGTGTGATACTGTCCGGTCTTCCGGCTTCAACTGTAAACTCAAGCACATGCTCCAGGTCAAAATTCTCCCGGATTGTTCCAAGCAGACGGTCAAGCTGATCTGCCTCGAGTGTTGTCGGTGTTCCTCCACCGATGTATACCGTATCGAGTGGTTTTCCCTGCATCAGCTTTGCTGTAGTTTTCAATTCTTTGATCATCGCATCAAGGTAACGATCGACCTGATCTTTCCACTCAGCGATTGGTGAAGAGCTGAAGGAGCAGTAGGAGCAGATGCTTGGACAGAATGGAATTCCTGCATACAGGCTATAGCCATTCTTGCAGTCCAACTGATCAAGAAGTGCCTTTTCACGGCAGGCAATTTCATAGGCAATCTGTGCTTTTTTATTACCAACACAATATTGTTCTTTTAGAAACCCAAAGATTTCTTCTTTTGTCATTCCCTGCTCGATTTTCTGCATTACAAGCTTTGTCGGACGGACTCCGGTCAGCATTCCCCAGGCAAGTTCCTGTCCTGTCTGCTTTGAGAGAAACTGATAGACTTTCTTCGTTACATCGCGTTTCTCTTCCTGCACATCTTCTGTCTGCACGCATTCTTCCGGTGCAAGGGAAAAGCAAGTCCCTTCCGGCAAATGTATCTTCACCAGTGGTTCTTGCTTCTCATCTACTGTCTGCACGATATCCTCTTTTGGATAAAATGCTTTCGTGACATGGTATACATTATAAGTAAATTTGTTCTTCTTACTTTCTATCTTTATCATATGAATGGATTATGCTCCTTCTCAAACTGAACTGATGTCTCTTCCATATGTCCCGGATAGATCTTTGTGTCTTCCGGAAGTATCATGATCTTCTCCTTCACAGAGCGAACCAGCTGGCTACTGCTTCCTGTTGGGAGGTCTGTTCTTCCGATGGAAGCACAGAACAGTGTATCTCCACTGAACAGTCTGTGTTCTTCCGGAAGGTAATAGCAGCATCCTCCTACTGTATGTCCCGGTGTATGAAGTACATCAACTTCAATTCCTGCGCACTCGATCACCTGACCGTCTCTTACAGGCTGTGCTCCGTGGAATGCGTATTTCGGTCCGTACATACAAGAAACATTCAGGCGGTCATCCTCGATCACCGGAAGTTCATCTTCTCCTGCATAAACCGGCACAGGAAAGGCTTTGAGGAAATCATCGATTCCCATGATGTGGTCGAAATGTCCATGTGTCAGAAACAACGCTTTCATTTCCAATCCATTGTTCTTGATATAATTGACATATTCCTGCGGACATTCTGCCATATCCACTGCAAAACATTCCTTTGTCTCTTCATTGATTACAATATAGCAATTCGTTCCAATTGACCCCAGTACAATACTTTCAACCTTCATTCGTTTTCCTCCATCAGCCTGTTGTTCTCTCAATATCAATTACATTTTCAATCTGTCTGAGCTTTCCGATTACACGGTTTAATTCTTCTCTTCCGTGTACAACAAATCCCATCTCCATTGTCGCCGTACCCTTCTTACTCGTCCGGGTATTCATGGACTTCACGTCAATCTTCTCTTCGGTAAATACCTTTGATACATCCAGCAGAAGTCCTCTTCTGTCGTCTGCAAATATCTTCAGTTCTGCAAGATACTGACCGCCTTCTTCGAGATCATTATCCTCCCATTCTGCTGTGATCAGACGAGATCTCTCCACATCAGACAGATTGATGATATTGATACAATCTGTTCTGTGGATTGACATTCCACGTCCTCTTGTAACAAAACCGACGATTTCATCTCCCGGTACCGGATTACAGCATTTGGAGAAACGTACTGCCATATCATTGATTCCCTTAACTACGATTCCGCTCTTTGATTTGGCAATGTGCACTCTCTGTTTATTCGCTTCTGAGATCTTCTCCAAAATATTCTCATCCGTGATCTCTTTCTTATGCTCTTTCTCGTACTCTTCCAGCAGGCGGTTCACAACCTGACCTTCTTTCAGTCCGCCATGTCCGATTGCTGCAAGTACTGCATCCCAGTCACGGAATCCGTATTTCTTCTGAACGATCTGCTGATATTTCGGCTTGATGATATCCGGCAGATTAATGCCCTTGCTCTTACAGTAGGCACTGATCAGATCCTTTCCGCGGATAATATTATCTTCTTTGTATTCCTTCTTAAACCATGAATTAATCTTGCTCTTTGCCTGTGTGCTCTTGACGATATTCAGCCAATCACGGCTCGGGCCCCTGGAGGTCTGAGATGTAAGGATCTCAATTCTGTCTCCGTTCTGGATCTTATAATCGATGTTTACAAGCTTACCGTTCACTCTGGCGCCGACCATCTTATTGCCGACTGCACTGTGGATCGCATAGGCGAAGTCAACCGGTGTGGAGCCATTCGGAAGGTTCTTCACATCCCCGTTCGGTGTGAAGCAGTATACATCTTCCTGGAACAGATCCAGGTCACCTTTCAGCAGGCTTAAGAACTCACGGTTATCAGACATGTCTCTCTGCCATTCCAGGATCTGACGCAGCCAGTTCAGCTTCTCTTCCTGCGTGTTCAATCCTTTCGTGTTGCTTCCGCCTGTCTCTTTATATTTCCAGTGCGCTGCGATACCGTATTCAGCTGTCTTATGCATCTCTTCTGTACGGATCTGGATCTCGAACGGCTGTCCGGACGGTCCGATCAGCGTTGTGTGCAGGGACTGGTACATATTTGCCTTCGGCATAGCAATATAATCTTTAAAGCGCCCCGGAATCGGAGTATACATCTCATGGATCACACCGAGTGCTGCGTAACAGTCTTTCACGGAATCTACGATAATCCGGACAGCGAACAGGTCATACACCTGATCCAGTGTCTTGTTCTGATTCACCATCTTCTTATAAATACTGAAGAAATGTTTTACACGTCCGTAAACCTTCGCCTCAATATCTGCATTCTTCATATGCTTTGATACTTCTGCAACGATCTGCTGCACAAATTCTTCACGCTCTGTCTTACGTGCATTCAGATCATGAACCAGCTGATTATAAACTTCCGGCTGATAATATTTCAGAGAAAGGTCATCGAGTTCTGTCTTAATCTTTGAAATACCGAGACGCTGGGCAATCGGAGCGTAGATATCCATCGTCTCTCTTGATTTCTCTTTCTGCTTCGCCGGTGTCATAAACTCCATTGTACGCATATTATGCAGACGATCTGCGAGTTTTACAATGATGACACGGATATCTTTCGCCATCGCAAGGAACATCTTTCTTAAGTTCTCTGCCTGGGCCTCCAGCTTGTCCTTGGAATAGTTCAACTGTCCCAGCTTGGTAACACCGTCTACAAGAAGTGCCACCTCTTCACCAAACTCTGCTGAGATCTCATCGAGTGTCATTGTCGTATCTTCTACCACGTCATGAAGCATTCCAGCCACGATCGTCTCTTTATCCATCTCCAGATCTGCAAGTATGATTGCCACCCAGAGTGGATGGATGATATAAGGTTCTCCAGATTTACGGAACTGATTCTTATGCGCTTCTTTGCCTATCTGATAGGCCTTCTCGATCATCGTAATATCTGCAGAAGGATGATACTTACGCACACGAGCTATTAAGGCCTGATATAACTCCTCCGGATCCTGATAATCCTCTGGTGCTTTTACTGCATGCCCGTCCACTATCTCCAGATTTTTATTCAGATCTTCATATTCCCGAGTGCCTGCCATATCGCCTTCCCCCTTCATTCATCCTGTGTTCTGTTCAGATCCAACTTCCAAAATGCTTCATATTTCGTCAGTATGGCATATCCGACGAATGCATTTTAGACACAAAACGCCTTTGTTCTGAACAATTAATATGATTTAGTATATCACTATTTTTTCCTTTTTCAAATAAGAACTTCCCATTCTTCTGCATTTTAAGCAATTTGTACGGATTTTTCGATATTATCTACTGATAATTGACAATTGTAAGCTGAATCGTTCTTTTCCCCATATATTCATTGACCGTAGGATAGTAGGTAAATGACATGATCTGCTTCTTTTCCATCTGCCGCAGACAGTCTTCCACTTCTCCGAAATAAACTGCTTCCATCTGATTTCCCTGCTGATCCTCCAGTCTGCATTTCAGCACATTTCGGTTCTTTCCGAAGATTCTTGGCTGGATCACACGCAGTTTACTTTCTGCAAATAACGGTTTCCCATTGCCTTTTCCAAAAGGCTCCAATATCTTAAGCTCATGGATCAGCTCTTCATTAATATATGGAAACGGAAGCCGCATATCGATCGACACCTTCATCTGCAGATCCTCTTCTGTCAGATCCGCCAGTTCATTGATCCGTTTCCGGAAAACTTCGACCTTTTCCTCTTCCAGAGAAAGTCCTGCTGCCAGCTTATGTCCTCCGAACTTCGTAAATAATTCCCTGCAGCGGCTCATTTCCGCAAACATATCATAGGCTTCGATCGACCGTCCGGAACCTTTCACTCCTGTCTCTCCCTTTGTCAGTACAAAGGTCGGACGATAATAACGCTCCTTGATCCTCCCCGCAATAATTCCGGCGATACTTTCGTGGCACTCTGGAAGATACACGACCAGCACCTGGTCGTCCTTCCAGGAACTTGATTCAATCTGCCGTACAGCTTCTTCTACACCTTCTTCGGTCATTTCTTTCCGGCTGTCATTTAATTCTTTCAGATCTGCTGCCAGTGTCACTGCCTCTCTCCGGTTCGATGCATTAAGGAGTTCCAGTGCACGCTTGGCTGTATCCAGTCTTCCGCCGGCATTGATGCACGGTCCGATCACAAATCCGATATGATAAGTATTCAGGTTCGCTGTATCTACCCCTGTACATTGCATCAATGCGTGAAGCCCTTCATTCTTCGTTGTCTTCAGAAGCTCAAGTCCCTTTTTCACAAAGACACGATTCTCTCCAACCAGATCCATCACATCACCGATCGTGGCAATCGCCACATTTTCCATCAGGCTTTCCTGCAGATGTTCTACCTCCTGCTCTGATTTTCCAGACACTCTGTACAAAACCTCAACCAGCTTATACGCTACAGCTGCGCCGCACAGCCCTTTAAATGGATACTCACAATCTGCTCTGTGCGGATCGACCACTGCATCCGCCGGTGGCAGAAGATACTTTTTCTCCCCATTTTCTTCCAGATACGGAACTTCATGGTGATCTGTCACAACGATCGTCATCCCATTTTCTTTTCCGTAAGCGATCTCGTTCATTGCCGCAATTCCATTATCACAGGTGATGATCGTGTCTACATCATCCTCCAGTGCACGGTCGATCAGCATCTGATTCAATCCATATCCGTCTTTGATCCTGTCTGGAATATCCGTATCGACATCTGCCCCAAGTCCTGCAAGCCCCTGTTGCAATATATACGTTGCATTGACTCCATCAATATCATAATCACCGATCACACGGATTTTCTTTCCTTCTTCTATTTTCTCCTTAAGAATATCTACCGCACGGTCCATATCTTTCATCAGTAAACCGTCATACAGATCCTCCACCGTTCCGTTCAGATAAAAATCAATTGCTTCATCTCCGATCACATCACGGTTCCTCATCAGTCGTGCAATGATCGGGGAGATCTGATATTTCTCTGCTATTCCATTAAAATCCGCCTTTTTCATTGCGACGAACCATTTCTCCATCCAAATACCCTCCCAGTCTGTCAGTATCATATCTTTTCTTATTATAACAAAAATCTGCCGTATCGAAAATCATTTTTCATTTCCGATACGGCAGATTCTATTTCATTACTGTTTACTCCTGTTTCCAGGCTGCTATTTATTTCTTAGCGTTTTTTGCTCTTTTTGTTCTTGAAAGAAGTCTTCTTTCCTTTTTTCTTCTTGGAGCTGTCGTCTGCAGAGGTATCTGCTGCGTTACTCTCTGTGGAAGTAGTTCCTTCTTTCTTGTCTGCTGCTTTTACAGAAACTGTCTTTGTGCCGGAAGCTGCTCTTGCAGCCTTCGCTTCCTCGCCAAGTCTTGTCTTCATCACATACCACAGTGCACCTGTGATACATACGGATGTATATCCACCGCAGATGATACCTACCATCAGAGGTGCAGCGAATTCCTTAATGGAGCTTACACCAAGGATATACAATGCAACAACCATGACAAATGTTGTAAAGTTTGTGTAGATTGTTCTTGTCAGTGTCTGAGTGATGCAGCGGTTTACAAGATCCTTCAGATCTTCTGTGCGGCTCTTTGTTGCAAGTGCCTCACGGATACGGTCAAAGATAACGATCGTACCGTTGATAGAATATCCGACAATCGTCAGCATACATGCGATAAATGTATTTCCGACAGATACTCTTGCGATCACATAGAATCCAAGAACTACAAGTACGTCATGCATCAGTGCAATAACAGCACTTGTTGCGAAACGAATATCTTTGAAACGGAACCAGATGTAAAGCAGCATACAGATTGTAGCAATGATCACAGCTATAACAGCATCTCTTCTCATCTCGGAACTTACTGTTGAGCTGATATTCTCTGTAGCGATATCAGATGTCTCTACCCCGTAGTTCTCATTCAGATAAGAAGCAAGTGCTTCACGTTTCTCAAGATCAAGTGTCTGTGTCTTGAAGACTACCTGATTGCTGTCTTTTACTGTCTGAACCTGAATATTCTTATCTCCTGTGATCTCTTCCAGGCTTGGGATCATCTGGCTGTCGATCTCTTCCAGTGTATATTCTTTATCAAATGTTACATTTGTTGAAGTACCACCTACGAAATCAAGGCTGTAGTTCATCGCACCGATTCCTCTTGCATGGTTCACACCCATCATGACCGGTCCGGCCAGACAAAGGATAATGGAAACAATGAAGAAGATCTTTTTCTTTCCAAGGAAATCAACCGGTTTACGTTCTTTCAGATGTCTTCCGTATACTTTCTCGCTACGGATACCTGCTCCATAGAATGCAAAGATGATCAGTCTTGTGATCACGAGTGCTGTAAACATGGATACGACGATACCAAGTGCAAGTGTCTGGGCGAATCCCTTTACAGTACCGCTTCCGCGAAGCCACAGCACACCGGCTGCGATCAGTGTTGTGATATTTCCGTCAACGATTGCGGACATTGCTTTCTGGAATCCTGATTTCAGAGAAGCATGTACGCTCTTTCCTTCTGTCAGTTCTTCTTTCACACGGGCGAAGATGATAACGTTCGCATCTACCGCCATACCGATACCGAGGATGATACCTGCGATACCCGGAAGTGTCAGTGTAATGTCAAATGCATTCAGAAGGATCAGGATCAGCTCTGTATAAAGGATCAGTGCAAGGCTGGATGCAAGTCCCGGAAGGAGATATACCCAGCACATGAATACACATACGATTGCCAAACCAATTGCTCCGGCGATCAAACTGCCTTTCAGTGCATCCTGTCCAAGCTGTGCACCAACGACTTCTGAACTCAGCTCTTCAAGTTCCAGATTCAGTCCACCGATACGGATCGTAGAAGCGATGTTATCAGCCTCTTCGTAATCCATGTTTCCTGAGATCTGAGCTTTTCCATTCTCGATCACTGCATTTACACTTGGCACACTGATCAGAGAACCATCATAGTAAATAGCGATTGTGTCATGGTTATTGTTATAAGCTTCTTCTGTTGCTGTCTTGAACTTCTCTGCACCCTCATCTGTCAACTCAAGATCAACACCATACTTTTTATTTCCTGTTGTTGAGTCGTTGAGCACTCCGGCTGAAGCTGTCTTTACTTCTGTACCTGTCAGTACGATGGAGTCTGTATCTTTCAGTTCGTCGATCGACTTATTCAGTGTATATCCGGAAGCTGTCAGGGAATAGTTTTCATTCCCCTCACTGTCTTTATGCTTGATAAAGTACAGTGATCCCGGCTGTCCAAGTTCTTCCAGGATCTTGTTCGCGTCGCTCACACCCGGAATCTCGATACTGATACGGTTGTCTCCAACCTGATAAGCCTGTGCCTCTGTGCTGTACTGCTCCACACGTTTCTGAAGCTTGTACACGGTGTCATCCATGTCTGCCTGAGATGGCTTGTCACCTTTTACCTGATATGTAATGCTGACTCCACCTTCCAGGTCAAGACCAAGATTGATGTTCTTTGCAGCTCCCATTCCCTTTAAATCAAGTCCAAGCACACAGGTCATACCGAAGAGTGCTGTAACTGCGATTACGAGAATGAGGCTTAGAATACTCTTGCCTTTCTTCATCTCTTTCTTTCCTTTCTTGACTACTGCTCTGTAATTTTATTGTTCTTCATCCGCCAGGGCAGCCTTTATCATGATCGCACATTCCACACGTTTTCTCTCCATCTCACAGCTCACTTCGTAAGTGTCATGGATCGTATTGTGGAACTTGTAAGAATTCGCCATACAGCCACCGCTGCAGTAAAATCTGGCAAAGCAGGTTTTACAGCTTTCCTTGGAATATACGCTGCATCCACGGAATTCTTCCGCAATCTCCGGTTTTGTAATTCCCTCATCGACATTTCCCATGAGGAATTCTTCCTGTCCTACAAACTGATGACATGGGTAAAAATCTCCCCAAGGTGTCACTGCCAGATACTCGGTACCTGAACCACAGCCGGACAGACGCTTGGACACACACGGTCCTCCTTCAAGATCAATCATGAAGTGGAAGAAATTGAATCCTCTTCCGCTCTTCTCACGCTCGATCAGGAATTTTGCAAGTTTATCATATTCTTCAAAGATCTGTGGAAGATCTTCTTTCTGGATCGCATATGGTTCTGTGTCATCACCTACTACAGGCTCAATAGACATCTGCTTGAATCCAAGATCTGCGAAGTGTTCTACATCTTTGGAGAAATCCAGGTTATTTCTTGTAAATGTACCTCTGATATAGTACTTCTCCTGGTTACGGCTCTCAGCCAGCTTCTGGAACTTCGGTACGATCAGATCATAGCTTCCTTTTCCGTTACGGAACGGGCGCATCTGGTCATTGACTTCTTTTCTTCCGTCAAGACTGATGACAACGTTGTCCATCTCTTTGTTCACGAACTCCTGAACCTCGTCGTTCAGAAGAACTCCGTTTGTTGTAAGTGTGAAACGGAAATGCTTGTCATGAAGCTTCTCCTGCTCTCTTCCGTAAGCAACCAGGTCTTTGACAACCTGCCAGTTCATCAGCGGCTCGCCACCGAAGAAGTCAACTTCAAGATTTCTTCTTGTTCCTGAATTCGCGATCAGGAAATCAAGTGCTTTCTTACCAACCTCGTAAGACATCAAAGCTCTGCGGCCATGGTATTCTCCCTCTTCTGCAAAGCAGTACTTACATGCAAGGTTACAGTCATGTGCAATATGAAGGCATAACGCCTTAACAACTGTCTTACGCTGCTTTACAACGTCGATAAAGCTCTCATAAATATCTTTTGTAAACAGACGTCCCTGCTCTGTCAGTTCTGTTACTGCCTCTAAAATATCGATCAGATCTGTCTCAGAGTATTTCTCTCCGAGTTCCTTTTTCAATGCTTCTGCTGTCTCCGGAGATTTCAATGTCTCCACTGTATGATCTTCATTCATGCGATTAAGCACTTCGATGACATCATACGCTTCCTGATCCACAACATGTACAGCTCCGCTGTTCACGTCGAGGACGATATTATATCCATTGTTCTGGTACTGATGTATCACGTGGATACCTCGCTTTCTATATGTATTTGTAAATCTATTTGTAACTGTTCAAAGCCCGGCATTTTCACAATGCAGCTCTAAGCAGATACGTCTAAAACATGCTTAAGGCAGCGATTTGCACCGCTGCCTCACCTGTAATCCTGTTGCTGTTTTTCGCATAATTGCAGGCAGTATCACCGCTCAAAGCAACTTTGCAGCAACATTATCTTCACTTTCAGGTTTTCTTATTTTGCGTTTTCGCAAGTCTGGTTTCCTACTGTACAGGATGTCTTACATGCAGACTGGCATGATGTCTGGCACTCTCCGCATCCACCTTTTTTAACTGTGTTGTTCAGTGTCTGTGTATTCAGTGTTTTAATGTGTTTCATTTTTACTCCTCCTAACTTCGCACATATTGCTTTCGCTATTATAGCACACACAGCCAGGTTTTTAAAGTATTTTTTCACACATCTGTCTGGTTTTTCTTCATGAGACCATCCCACCGAGCATTCCACCTCCGGTACAAAGTACAAATGTCAGAAACAAATCTCCTGTCCCCGACGAAACCTCACGGTACATTCCAAATGAGATGATCAGTAATAAAACAAAATAAACCACACCGGTTCCAAGTCCCCAGAGGAACTTCTTTTGGCCCTCCAGTTTTCCCATCACAAAACCACCGGAAAAAGTTCCTATTACATAAATGAGAATAATTCCCAGATTTACATTTTCTTCACTCAATCCTGCTTTATAAAGGAGAAGTGCAAGAATTAACAGAAACATTCCTGTGACCAGATAAGCGCAAAGTAATGCCTTCACCAAATTTTCTGCGTATATTATCCCTTTTTTTCCATGATTTTCTCTCATTTTCTTTTCCTTTCGATGCATGTCCGGTTTTCCACTGATACTATTCTATGCATCCTCCTGGAAAAATATGACACTTTTAACTCAACTGCCTCCCAAGCAGATCTGCTGCGCCTGCCGCAAACTTCTTTTCCATTTCTCCAAAATGCTTTTTCTCATTTTTCTGCAGAAAGATCACTCCACCTGCAATATCACCTTCACTGAGAATCACACTGATTATTTCCTCGCTGTATTCACTCCTGTCTTTTGTAATTGCTACAAACTCAGCGTCACCGCTCTTTTTCAACACGGTCTTTCTTTCTTGAAACACTTCTGCTAGCTCTGCACTCAACAGCATTTCCTGAAGTTCTTTCTTCCCGTTTCCTGCTGCCGCGATCACCTGATCTGTATCAGTGATACAGACTGTACAATCAAGTGTCTTCGAAAGACTATCTGCATAAATCCCTGCCAGTGTTCCTAATTCACCGATTGGAGAATATTTCTTTAAAATCACCTTTCCTTCTCTGTCTGTAAAAATTTCCAGTGGATCACCTTCACGGATCCGCAATGTCCTTCTTATTTCTTTCGGAATTACGATTCTTCCAAGATCATCTATCCTCCGGACTATCCCTGTGGCTTTCATGGCACATTTCCTCCATAATTATATTTTAATTAGTATGTGGTAAAATATAGGAAATTATGTTCTTTTTATGATAAAATGTAACTGTTCAGAGCCAAGCAAAATTTCATAAAACAGGTGTAAAATGCTTGCATTTTTAAGACTGTTTTTGAAATTTTATTTGGCGGATACGCCACACCGACGAAATGCGTAGCATTTTGGAGGTTGGCTCTGAACAGTTACGATAAAATAATTAATACTGATTATGAAACAAGGAGATTTTAAATGAAAATTGTATTTTTAGATGTTAAAACAATTGGAGAGGATATTGATCTTTCTGCATATGATGAACTCGGTGAAGTTGTAAAGTACAGCTTTTCTTCACCTGAAGAAGTCCCGGCGCGTGTCACGGATGCCGATGTGATCATATTAAATAAAGTTCCGGTTAATGAGCAGACTATTGGAACTGCAAAGAATCTGAAACTCGTCTGTGTCACAGCCACAGGCACGAACAACCTGGATAAGGAATATCTTGATTCAAAAGGAATTGCCTGGAGAAATGTTGCCGGCTACTCTACAGAGACTGTCGCACAACACACATTTGCAATGCTTCTCTTTCTATTAGAAAAGCTGCGCTATTATGATGATTATGTGAAAGAAGAGCGCTATATAAATGATGTCTCTTTCACTCATTTTGCAGAACATTTCACAGAAATCCATGGAAAAACCTGGGGGATCATCGGTCTTGGGGCAATCGGCAGACGTGTTGCTGAGATTGCACGTGCATTTAGAGCGAAAGTCATTTACTACTCCGCCTCCGGTGCTCCGGCGCAGGAAGGTTATGAACAGGTTGACTTTGAGACATTGCTTACGCAGTCTGATATTATTTCTATTCACGCTCCACTGAACGAGCACACGGAAGGTCTGATTGACCGTGAAGCTTTTGAAAAAATGAAGCCTTCCTGTATTTTCCTGAATCTCGGAAGAGGACCGATTGTCGATGAGCAGGCATTATATAATGCACTGGTCAGAAATCAGATTGCCGCAGCAGGATTAGACGTCCTTTGTAAGGAACCGATGTCCGCAGATAATCCATTGCTCAAGATCAAAGACAGTAAACGCCTGCTGATCACACCACACATTGCCTGGGCAAGCGTGGAAGCGAGAACTCATCTGATGGAAATTATCCATGGACAAGTCAAGGACTTTTTTGCTTAAGATCAATATTTTGTTTATCCTTACAATTTTTCTGTAATTTGCAATCAATATTTTTCTGTAAAGTTTAAAGAAAATAATTGTAAACTCCAGGTAAAGTGTTTTATAATAGCCATGTACGTAATTTTTTACAAGACGTAACATGTCAACTTAATAACTTAAGAAAAAGGAAAAAAGAAAATGGGAATTACAATGGTTTTGTCCTTGCTCAGCGGAGTTGCCCTCTTCCTGTACGGAATGGCACTCATGGGAGACAGTCTTAAGAAGGTTGCCGGTAACAAACTGGAACTTATCTTATACAAGCTCACAAACTCCCCAATCAAAGGATTGCTGCTGGGTACAGTCGTAACAGCGATCATTCAGTCGTCATCAGCTACAACTGTTATGGTCGTAGGATTCGTAAACTCCGGTATGATGAAAGTTGCTCAGGCAATCGGAATCATTATGGGTGCCAACATTGGAACAAGTATCACAGGCTGGATTTTATGTCTTTCTTACATTGATGGCTCCAGTGGCATTGCGCAGCTTCTGTCCACCGCAACAATCTCTGCGATCGTTGCGATCATCGGTATCATCTTCCGTACATTCGTAAAGAAGAAACCTTATTCTGATATCGGTGACATTATGCTTGGTTTTGCAATCCTGATGTTCGGAATGCAGACAATGAGTGGTGCAGTTTCACCTCTGAAAGAGAACCCACATTTTGTCAGCCTTCTGACAATGTTTAAGAATCCATTTATGGGTATCCTTGTTGGTATCGCATTCACTGCAGTGCTTCAGAGTGCATCTGCTTCTGTCGGTATCCTTCAGGCATTATCAATCACAGGCTCTATTACATTTGCTGCCGCACTGCCTATTACAATGGGTATCGGTGTCGGAGCTGCCTGTCCTGTACTGCTTTCTTCTATCGGTACAAACAAGAACGGAAAGCGTACAGCACTTATTTACCTGCTGAATGACTTATTCGGAATGATCTTTTGGTCTATCGTATTTTACTCAGTAAATGCCGCTGTCCACTTTACATTTATGGACAGGATCATGAGTCCTGTCAACATTGCTTTATTGAACTCGGTATTCCGTATCGCTACGATCCTGATCCTTGCTCCATTTATCAGCAAGATTGAGAAGCTTGTCTTCTTCCTGATCAAGGATACAGACGAAGACAACGAAGAGCAGGCTGATTTTGATCTGCTTGAGGAACGTTTTCTGGATTACCCGCCGCTGGCGATCAGTCAGAGCCAGATGGCTGTTAACGGTATGGCGAAGAATGCCCGCAAGAATCTCATGCGCGCTTTCGAACTTCTGACAGACTTTAGCGACAGCAAGTTCAATAAGATCCAGGAAAAGGAAAACATGATCGACAAGTACGAGGATAAACTTGGTACTTATCTGATGCAGTTAAGTATGCATGATATGACACCTGAGCAGGCGAAACAGACCTCCAAGTTCCTTCATACGATCAGTGACTTTGAGCGACTTGGTGACCACGCAGTCAACATTTCCAGAGTTGCCCAGGAACTTCATGAAAAGTCCCGCACATTCTCTGAATCTGCTACTTATGAGCTGAATGTGCTCGAGAAGGCATTGGTTGAGATTGTTGATCTTACAGTAAATTCTTTTGTAGATGAAGATCTTGAGACTGCTGCAAAGGTTGAACCTCTGCGCGAACTGATCGGTATTCTCTGTAATGATCTAAAACTTCGCCACATTAAGAGACTTAGAAATGGTCAGTGTGATCTGAATACCGGATTTGCTTTTAATGACCTGCTTACAAACTACGAGCGTATCGCAGCGCACTGTTCTAACATTGCTGTAGCGATTCTCGAGCTTGATTCTTCTAACTTTGATATTCATGAATATACAAAGAGTGTCCGCAAGCTGAAGGATGAAACTTATCTTACAGCCTTTGAGGAATATGAAAAGAAATATGATATCAACGGATATCAGCCGGAAGCTGAAGCAGATAAGAAATTCTCTGCAAAAGCGAAGGATAGCGAGAAGAATAAGGACAACGAGAAATCTTCCGGAAAGAAGAAAGACAAAGACAAGAAAAAAGATAAAAAGAAATAAATTCCTTTCTATTTTAGAACAAAGAATGTGCTCGGCACATTCTTGCGCCTGCGGCGGTCGCTTGCGACGCCTACCTTGTACGCCGCAGTGCGCATCCTAAGCGGAGCGTTTTTTAATATGTTAGGAAAGAACTTTCCTAACATATACAAAAAAAGGAACAGCTCACAAAGAGCTGTTCCTTTTTTGTATATATTCTCCTTACGTGCAATACCGAAATGTCTTATCCGTAAGAATTCTTGCAAAGATCAACCCTAACGGAAGAGCTGCAACAATCAGTATTGCCGCCGCAAACCAGGAAGCTGATACAGAAAGATTCATTGTTCCCAGATTATAAAATCCACGGTACAGATACAATCCTGGAACCATGATTACAATCGACGGAACCGTGACAGAGATTCTCGGATATCCGACCTGATTTTTAATCATAGTTGCCAGAAGTCCGGCTGTTAATGCTCCGACAAATGCTGCTGCCGCCGGAGGCAATGCCGTCAGATCAACCAGTTCCAATCGCAGTGTATTGGCAATAGCACCGATTCCTGCCGCCACTGCCGCAAGGCGTGTAGGACTGTTGAACATAATCGAGAATCCAAACACACCACAAAAGCTTGCAAGTAACCGGAAAATAATCCATTCTTCCTGCGTCAGATTAAGTTTCAGGAAATCCACAGGTTGTAAATTTAAGACTAGTGCCATGATCCATGCAGACATTGTAGCTACCAAAACAATAATCAGTGCATACATGAGTCGTTCCATGCCAGAACGCATGTCCAATTTTGCAAGGTCAATTCCACTTGTGATGAAAGGAAAACCAGGAATAATAAATAGCATTGCGCAAATATAGCCCGCCTCATGCTGGATTGGAATCGCCCACAAAATCTCAGCTGCTTTCAAGAGTCCCGCATAAACCAGACAGGCTGCCGAAACAGATGAGGCTATACACAAAAATAATGTGAAATGATGTTTACTCAATTTGCACCTGATAAAATTTCCAATCCCTGCACCGACAAATGCACAGAACATTTCAATCAATCCACCGCCAAGCAGAAATGTAAATCCACCGCATGCCAATGCTGCTGCCATTCCCAATGCAATTGGAGAATATAGTCCGTGAATCTCTTCAATCTGATCCAGCAGCTTATGCAGTTGTTCACCAGACATATCCTGTCCGCCCTGTTCGAACTCACGGATAAAGTGTTCCAGTCTGTTTAACTTAGATGTATTCACACCTGTATTCGTCAGACACAAAGACTGCGTGAATCCATCGTCACCATCAAAACAGGTATACTCAATCGACATCAGGCCGATATCTGCTGTACAGGTAATCCCCATCTCTTCTGCCAGAGCATTCATAGAACTCCTCACTCTCCAAGCTCCGGTTCCACAGGAGAGAAGCATAATCCCAACTCTTCCGACAATCGAAGCTTTCTCCGTCAGACTTGCCTGTGTTACCGGTATTTCTTCTCCACCTTTATCTGTGTATTCATGCCAGAGAATATCCATATGATTTTTTCTTATTTTCTGAGTCTGCATCTCATTCACTTCCTCTTTATTCCAGATCAAGGCTTTCCACTCCGGCCTTTTCCATCATCTTCTCTCTGCACGAAAGCACAATCCCGTCAATTTCATCCAGATGATGAAGCATTCGTTTCTCGAATCCATGAATCGGAAGCAAAACTCCTATCTCATCAAATCCTTTCTGACGCTTCTCACCGGTATCCTGCCCATAATAAACTTCCACTCTCGGAGCCTGTTTCTGAATTTTCTGGAAAGTATCCCAGACAACTGCATAGGCCTGTGCTTCTGTCAGCCCAAGCTTTCTGGTATCCGGTAATGCATACAACGCCATTACACCACGCTTCTTATTCTCTTTTTTCTCCCGAATCTGCATTCCTTCTGTATAAGAACGAACTATGTCATATCCGTCAGCCAGATACAGTTTCGATCTCGGTGCACACTGATGTTGCCTGTACGTCTCATGGAACTTTTCATATTCATGAGCTGTTACTTCCCTTTTCCTGCTCTCCAAAAGCTTTCCGTTCACATCTGTCAGAAGAACCGGATTCTCTCCTGATTTTCCATGGAACTTCTTAGGTATCAAATACGCGTCTCGAAGCAGGTCAAACATACTTCCTCCACACAATTCAAGCAGCAATGCACTGACATCTCCATTTTTATAAGATTGGAGCAGAACCTCTGCAAAATGTCTGTCGCCATCGTCATTTATCTCCTGATAATTTTCCAAATGCTCATAAAATACTTCATTTAGCCGATCACAGGCCTCTTGTGACTCAAGAACCTTAGATATAACTCCTTCTACAGCTTCTTCACGTGGTAATACTGTCTGCATACTCACACTTCCTTTGTTATTTCTTGTTTTTCACCTGTTAAAACAGAATAAAATCCTACTTATTAATATAGAAAGCGCCGGTTCTAAAGTCAAACCGGCGCATACTGTTTTATTCACATATCTGATATATATTTTCTACATAGGAATAGATTGAATCCATAATATCTTCTTAAACAATACCTTATTTCAGAACTAACATTTTTTTGAACATCTCCGCCGCAATACTTGGCGGAAATGTATGATTCTCAACCAGACAGATTTCTCTCTCCGGAATATTCTCCTTTAGTGGAATCTGACAGACCTTTCCTTCCTCGATCACTGGTCTTACGAACAGCTCCGGAAGGAATCCAATGCCCAGTCCATTCATAATAAGCGGCAACACCTGATCGATCGTCTCAACTTCCGTATCCGGAGATAGAACCAGATCATTCTCCAGGAAAAATTTGGAATAGAACTCATAGGTTGTGCTTCCCTGCCCAAGAGAAATCAACGGATTCTCAATTAAGTCTTTCAGCCTCATTGGTTTTTCTTTCCCCTGAAAAGAATGATCTCCCACTGCAATTTCCTTAAAAGACATCAAAGAAGTACTTTTCAACGGCTTCTTTGCCTGAAGCGGCGTAGTCACAACTGCAAAGTCCGCCAGTCCGTTCTTGACGGACTCAACTGCCTCCGGCGTGGAATGATTCAGAAGTCTCAGCCGAACACCCGGATATTGCTTATGAAAGCGCCCCAGTATAGGAAGAAGTAAAAGATGAAGTGCAATCTCACTCGCACTGATCGTGATACTTCCGCTCTCCATGCTTCGCTCCATTGCAAGCTCCGCTTCAGCCGCATGAAGATGCTGATATGCAACAGAAACATGCTGATACAGCTTCTCTCCTTCCGCTGTAAGCGTAACTCCTCGATTAGATCTGACAAACAATTTACACCCGAGCTGATTCTCCAGATTATTCATAAAATGAGTAATATTCGGCTGGTTGCTCATCAATACTTTCGCCGCTTTAGAAAAGCTCTTATACATTGCTACATAATAAAAAATCCGGTAATAATCATAAGTAATTTCCATATGTCCCCCCTAAACTGACACTAATCTGTTACTCTCCACCTGCAGAGGTGGGAGTCAAACCACATCTGATAAATCATATAAAAAATGTATATCTATCATAGCAAATATGTATTTTTATTTCTTTGTTATTTATTATATACTGAATGACGAAAAAATCAAACACATTCATTTACGAGGGGCGATATCATGATCAAGCAAAACATTAAATTTCTCACAACCGGACAATTTCTCACTTTTTCACACACTTGTAAAAATCTTTCTTCGGATGTGCGCATCCAGGATCTTGAGAACCACAATCGCGTAGATATCAACGGAAAAGATCTTTCTGAACTTGCCACGATCCAGCTTGGTCTTCCGTTTCTCCTCGTTATTCATGGAGAAGATGAAAAAATGGCCAGAAGAATGTTGAAGAAGTATTGTGCATAAAAATTGAGTTGCCGTTTACTCTCTATATAAGCAGCAACTCAACTCTTATTACTCTCCCCAGACTTCTTCTGCAATTTCTTTCACAAGCTTTAACTTTGCCCATTGTTCCTCTTCTGTCAGTTTGTTTCCGATTTCACAGGAAGCGAACCCACACTGTGGACTGAGATAAAGTCTGTCTAATGGGATATATTTTGCAGCTTCATGAATTCTCTTGATCACAACTTCTTTCTCCTCGAGCTGAGGTGTCTTCGTTGTAATTAACCCTAATACCACTTTTTTATCCGGAGACACCTTTGCAAGCGGAGCGAATCCGCCGGATCTTGCATCATCATATTCAAGGAATAATGCATCCACATTTTCTTTTGCAAAGACATAATCTGCTACAGAATCATACGGTCCGCTTGTAAAAAATGTTGAATGATAATTTCCTCTGCAGATGTGGGAAGTGATTACCATATCCTCCGGTTTTCCTTCCAGTGCAAGGTTATTCACTTCAAGAAGCTCTTTTTTCACATCTTCAATATCCGTTCCAAGAAGTTTGTATCTCTGCTTTGCCGCATCTCCGACAATTGCTCCCCAGGTACAGTCATCAAGCTGAAGATTTCTGCATCCTGCTTCATAGAACTGACGGATCACTTCCTGATAAGCTGTTCCAATGTCGTGGATCAGTTCTTTGTTTGTCTCATAATATTTTCTCGTATTTTTATAGTTGACCGGAATAATCATCTGCTGGAACATCTGCGCCGGCGCCGGAATTGTATACTTTGCAACTGTGTTCTCATCCTCAAACTGTTTCAGGAATTTGAAATGTTCTACAAACGGATGCGCCTTTGCCTTTATCTTTCCTGTCAGATAAGTATCTTCCAGTGATGCCAGCTCTCCATCAAACTGTACCCCGCTGCCGGTCTGTTCATGACCGACACCTTCAAATCCCCACATAAAATCCAGATGCCAGTAAGTTCTTCTGAACTCTCCGTCTGTGATCACATGAAATCCAAGCTCTTTCTGCTTTGCTACAACTTCTGTAACCGCTTTATCAATGATCTGATTCTTTTCTGCTTCGCTGATCTTTCCTTCCTGATAATCTGCATTCGCTTTTTTAACCTCTTCCGGTCTCAAAAAACTTCCCACAAAATCGTATCTGCATGGTGTCTGATATTTGCTCATAAATTAATTCTCCTTTTATTTTTGTAAGTGATGTTTTATCGTTACTGTTCACAGTCCATACCGCAAGGACAGAAAGAATATAAAGGCTGCAAA
>OGJK01000919.1_pt1 | contig 28917 bp, 27 predicted proteins | sample 1571961 | NCBI WGS metagenome assembly OGJK01 (sample SAMEA2582120, study PRJEB24529) | metagenome | biome: Human gut stool | place: China | collected 2011 | reverse complement strand
ACCTTTGACGGTAATCACTCCCTTCTCCCCTTGGAGAGGGGTCCGGGGGTGAGGCTATTTCTTTTTGCTTATATTCGCTTGTAGTTTATAAATCGCAACGGCGAGTTCGGAACTGGTCATTGCAGTATAAAAAATAGATACAGATGCAACTCTTCGATAGAGATAAGGAGATCAACTAAAAGACAAACAAGTGATACCACTTCCTTGTTACATTTTACATATATATATCATGAAGCACAAGACACAACAACAAAAGGAAGAAGAAAAGGATCAAAAAATCGACGAATACAAAGAGTATTATGCCGAATTCCTCCAGCGGAAAGAGGCCGGAAACCAAACCATCGCAGCATTGAGTGAGATAGAGATTATCCTTATGCGGATGGCAGAACTCAAGGATCAGGGTATGGAAAATTCTCCTGAGTACAAGCGGCTTGAACAACGCCTCAACATGCTCAAGGACTTTAAAGACCGACAGAGAATGCTTTTCGACGGAATTGGCCTATAGAGTTTTTTTAGGCAATCAGAAACTCTTATGGTTTTCTCTCCTTGTTGGTGCAAAATAGGAATACTATAGTCCGTCAAGGCTACGCCAAGTACATGTTCGTAAGAAGTTCTTTGCGTAACCTTTGCGGACTCTTCGCGCCCTTCGTGGTTTTGTGAGAGCTCCGTGATGTCGATTTTGCATCAATTCCTTGCGATATTGCAAAAAAAACTCGTAAATTTGCAACCAATTTGCGTTAGCAGCTTTACGAAACATAGCACAGCTCTGCGAGATTCGTCTACCAAATGTCTTGGAGTGATTAGCGATTATCGGTACCAGTCTCTCTGATGTGGAGAATCTATTTTTCCTTCCATTCCTTCCGTACACATAGATGTGAGGAAGGAGGTAGAGTTGTGCGCTTCGCGATCGGTTGCTCAATAGAATACAAGTTAAGAATATGATCTTACGAAACGTCAAAATACAAAACTTCAAGATATTGCGTGAGGCAGATGTAGATTTCAAACCAGGTATGAACCTACTCATAGGAATCAACGGTGCAGGTAAATCTACTTTCCTTAAGGCTCTACATATTCTCGTTTCTTGGCTTATAGCAAGAATTGCAAGCAAGAACGGGAAAGGACGCTTTATTACCAATGACTCTATCACGTCTCGTATGCCTGACTGTAAACTTGAGATAACAATGGATAATGGTGTCTCGTGGTCACTTTATAAGCAGCGCTCAACCGTTCGGGTCGAGACAAAGAGTAAGTCGGATTTGTCTCAGTTGAATGATTTCGTAAGAAACTACTATGAGAACAACTCAAATGAAGACCTGCAGCTTAAACATGTACCGTTATTCGCTTTCTACAGTGTAGACAGGGCTGTTACGGAAGTGCCGAAATATGTGCATCATATTCATCATCTTTTGCCTGTTGACATTTATTCAAAATTTGATGATGAGAAAATTAACTTTCGGGATTTCTTTGAGTGGTTCAGGGAGAAAGAAGATATAGAGAATGAAAACTATCGTCAATTAAGTTCTGGACGGTTTCGGCCCGACAGACAACTCAAAGCCGTCCGCGAGGCGCTCTCAATAGCATTGCCTCAGTACTCCAACCTTCGTATACAGAGGAGTCCAAGAGCTATCATGGTCGACAAGGATGGAGATTCATTCAAGTTTGATCAGCTTTCAGACGGAGAAAAATGCTACATTACCTTAATAGGTGACATTGCACGGAAAATAGCTATGGCTAACCCGGATATGGAACAACCGCTTGATGCACCAGGGGTTGTCATCATTGATGAGATAGATCTGCATCTTCATCCATCGTGGCAGCAGACCATTATCAGCAATCTTACTAAAGCTTTTCGCAATGTGCAATTTATAGTAACGACTCACTCTCCCTTTGTTGTGTCGAGTACCGAACCCTCTGTAAATAACCAAGTACTGACCTTGACAGATGGCAATATAGAACCATCGACGGCAGACGACTATGGAGCAGAAGTCCAGAATGTACTTTTGAATACCTTCCGACTTGATACATTGAGAAACAATGAAGTACAGGGACACATCGACCATCTTTGGCGAATTATCAGTTCAATGGACTATGATGAAGCAGAAGCTGACAACGAGATAACTTGGCTTAGGAATCATCTCTCTGAAAACGATAAGGAATTCTTGAAAATAAAGTTGCAAATGGCACTTATTAAGAAAAAGGAGGCTGGCCATGATGCACATAAATAGAAGCGATCCACCTCTGGCATTTCAAGATTTCCTGCATAAGGAGCATCCTACCGTGTGGGATGAATTCACATCCCGTCGTAGTCTCTATTCCGCATGCCGTGATGCTTTGGTGAAGGATCAGCATGGTCTGAGTGCCTATACAGAATTAAAATTGGACTTAAAGAACCATCAGGCACATATCGATCATTTCCGAAAACGTACACTATACAACCAACCGCGGAAGCATATTTTTGACTGGTATAATTTTGTGGTCGACAACCATAATCCTAATTATGGAGCTGACCATAAGGACAAGATGATTCATACGGTTGAGGGTAATGAGAAGCTTGTAGATCCGATTCACGAAAGTCCAGAACATTATTTCGAGTATGACATGGCGGGTCAGATTTTACCGTCAGAGGGCTTGACATCATTTGAGAAGGAGAAGGCTGAATATACGATAGAATCTTTTAATTTGAACCATAGGTCATTAGTAGAAATTAGAAGTGAAATTTCAAGAGTAGTTAGCTTCTATCTCGAAGCTGGACTGGATAAGAATGAAATTACGGAAGCTCTGCAAGATGAAAAATGTCCAACATTTGTTCGGTATGTACTCGACAATGTATGCAGCGACTATTGAGCAGGCTATTGTTGGTTGAATAATTTTAAGAAACATGTTATAATAAAAGATTCTATTCCATTTTAGGCGTTATCTCATGTCATCTTGGTGTTTTTGATTTCCCGTCTTTTGTTTCGTTTATGAATGCGAACATTTACTTGTTTAACTTTATAATAAAAATAAAAGAACTTATGGAAAATAAACAATTAAAGATAAATTTACAATGGTGGGCTATGGCTGTACTGGACGGTGCAAACATCGTAAGGTATGAGATTGTTTAAATTAGAAAGAATAGATACAGCCATCGGCGAAAGTCGAGTGAGGTTCGAATCCTCGGCCGTCCACAAATCTAAAGAGTAAAATGATAGCTTGTCTCAAGCAAAGATTCCTAAAGGTCTTCAGTGATGATTTCGACAGAAAAGCTTCTGTTACAATAGTCTCTTCTGGAAGAGATTCTGAAGGCTGTTGTGACTTCACTAATGTTTTGACAGGACAGTTAGTATTATGCTAAACTTTTAAATTTGGTTGCTTGAAAATAGGACGGAAGGCTAAAAGACCTCAATATTTATCGGTGCTAGCAATTTTTTAAACGCTTGCTAAGGTCCTTCAGAAAATAGCAGCTCTAATAATTAATAGATTAAATTAACATATAAAATGCTATATGGATTTAAAAGAAATTTTTGAACACAAGATAAAGATAGAATCTAAGGTTAAAACTATTGATGCTCTCTTTCTTAATGAAGATAGGGTACAACATACCAATTATCACCCATACTATCAGCGTAATTATGTATGGGATGAGGAAAAAGCATCCTATTTTATTGAGAGTATATTTTTAGGAACAGAAATACCACCATTAATTTTTTTCGTAAATGAAGATGATTATGAAGTTATAGATGGCCGTCAAAGGTACGAAACTATAACAAGATTTCTTCATGGAAAGATGAATTTGAGGAAAACCGCCTTGAAGAAATTGTCTAATGTTAAAGGTCTTGCTGGCAAAAACTATAATAATTTGTCACAGGAATTCAAGGATATGTTCTTGGATACCAAGATACGAACAATGGAATTTAAATTTTTAGCTGAGGACCATACTAAAGAGGATGAAGAACATGTCAAAAGGGAGATCTTCCAACGTTATAATTCAGGAATCACGCCACTAAATCAACAACAGATTGACAAGGCTGTTTATTACGATGATGATATAACAAAATGCTTCGAGGATCATTTTAACAGTGACAAGCGTACATACGACATGGTTAGTTCTCTTTTTGGTTTTGAGAAAAACAACATGGAGAAACTGATGCGAAAAATACGTGAACTTCTTGTATTGCATAATATCCCAATACGATACTTCGCTATTCAGAAAGAGAGAATTGTTTCAAGATTTTTTGAATATCTTTCTGACAATACAGAGAACGCAGAAGAAGTCTATAATTCATTTATACTGATAGTTAACCTCGTTGATATGTTAAGCCAAGGCTTACAGAAAATGGGGATCAAGGTCAATAGACTTATTGCGGAATGTCTTTATTGGGCTCTTTCTATAGTACGCGAGGAAAAAAATGGTGACTTATCAGATATAACAGACAAGACCGTTATGGAATTGTCTCCTTTTATAAAGGTGAATCTCCAGGCATACAATATGGTAAGAAGTTCGTTTGCTTTTGAACTCAATAATAGATATGAAATTACTGCAACTTTTTTTTCAAGGTATTGTAATGTTGATTTCGATATTTATCTAAAGAATTCACAAACATTCAAGGATGAGAAAAAAAAGCTAGGAGAAATAACAGAAACGAAAGATTTGACATTTGAAGAACTTAGGATAAACAAGCCAGAACCAACATCTTTCGAAATAGGGGATATATGCAGACAAATGTCAAGACAAAAATTCCTACTTAGGCCTCCATATCAAAGATCTGAGGTCATTGACAAGAAAAAGGCTTCTGCCATTATAGAAAGTTTGTTGCTTGGTATAAAATTACCTCCAATATTCGTTTTTAAACACACAAACGGCATAAGTGAAGTAGTGGACGGACAACAAAGACTGTTGGCTATCCTTGGATTCATGGGGCAGACATATAAAGATGAAAAAGGGGAAGACTGTCAGTCAAGGAAAAATGAATATCGACTTCAGCTAAAGCAAGGTATACTGTCTGATTTGGATGGAAAAAAGTATAGTGATCTATCTTCAGCAGATCAAAAGAAGATAAGATATGCAGACTTGTGGGTTATAGAAATTAATGAGAAAATTAATCCTCAGTTTGATGCTATCGATTTGTTCGTAAGGCTGAATAACAAGCCTTATCCAATAAAAAAAGATACCTTTGAAATGTGGAATTCTTTTGTGTCAAGAGATATTATAGAAACTATCAAGAACATTTTTGAGAAGAATGCAAGCTGGTTCTATTTGCGTAAAAATAATTCAAGGATGGAAAATGAGAATTTGATTACGACACTGGCTTATTTCAGTTATATGGAATCAAAAAATGGAATTGGCAATGATGGCCTTTGCCCTGAGAAAACCATAGACTTGTATTCTATTGGTGGAAGAATAAGCTGTCGTATGAAGTCAAAATATGACATTACCAAGGTACTTGAAGGTGATGATGACTATGATTTAAGCCATCAAAGATTCATAATGGAAGCGAATATACTAGACTTTAACTTTATTGCAAATTTAAAGTTTCTGTGCTCTTTGGGGGGGTAAGAGTGTTAAAGAAGCCTTGGACGATATGGTAGCAGGTACCAGCGGGCGGCGAACAGCTCAAAATCTCTATATACTTTGGTTGTTGCTACGGAATGTGAAATTTGATACAATAAAAGATAGGGCTTCAACGGTAAATAAGAACATTAATAAGATCATCAAAATGATGTCCCAAGACGGAGACATTAATAAATTTAGAAAAGAAATATTAGAATTTAGGAATGAATATTACAAAAGAGACGAGAACTTTCATAGTAGTATTTACACTTATTTGCGAGATATTTGCTTAATCACTAGAAAAAAGGAAAATAATACCTCATATGTGATATACCCAACAGAAGACAGTTGGGGATTCAGCCTCAAATCTTCGTCTAATATCACTATAGCAGATAAGATCTCGAATTTCCTTTATATATGTAATATTAGAAAAGGGTTCTTAAACGGTTTTCTGTTCTCTGTTCTTATTAGTAGCTATTGTAAGCATCTCATCGACAAGAATGGCGGCTTGAAAGTTGCAACATTAGGTGATATAAGAATACCTTATTCAGATAATAGAATTCAGGTTATCTTTAACAAGATATATTCATATCTTAATGCATGTGCGCAAAACGTTAAAATACATGAATTTTATGGACGCATCATTGACGTAATGGTTGAACAGCTGTATATGGAAGAGCAATTCAGTCAAGCCAATATAAATCTTATTGAGGATATTGGAATGTTGGAAGACTTACCTAGTGATATTCAAGCTGCTTCTGTAAAGGCTGAGGAACTTTATTTGAAACTTAACGATGCCAACTCTCCTATAAAAACCAGTCTGTTAAAGGCCATTCCTATAGAAAAAGATTATAGTCTCCAATAGTTATGCAGAGAATAACCAATATATACATAAAAAATTTCAAGGCATACAAAGATGGTGTCAATATCTCTATGCCAAACGGAGAAAATCTTCTTTTATATGGAGAGAACGGAAGTGGTAAAAGCTCTCTCTTTTCTGGGATAATGTACTTTTTTGATAAAAGTAATAATTTCCATTTAAAGCCACAAGTAAATATCTATTCAGGTAGTGTCGCATCACAAGTTCGTTTAGTGTTCAAAGATTTTGTTAATGGAATAGAGGAAGAATATTATGCTTCTGAAAGTGAATTACTTGACGACTTAAAATTCTCACAATTTATTAAGGTAAGTGATCTTACGAAAGGTTTCCTGGATTATAGAGACTTTATTAAGCCTTTACATGAATAAAGAGGATAATACCAATCTTTTTGATGTGTTCATAAAGTTGATTGGGAATATGGCTAATCCTACTTCAAGGGATACGCGGACTATCAAGCAAAAGTTTGATTCTTTTTATAATAAGTTGAGACGTATTAAAATCAGACGCGGCAAAAACTACGATGATGTTATCAAAAATCTTTTATCAATTGATAATGAGATTAAGTCATCATTGGATCTCTATTTTTCAACATTGAATACTTTCTTAAATAGATATTTCCCTGACCTTCGGGTCAAACTTAGTTACACCATTTCTGCTCTTACATTACCAAGTAGGGGGCAAATAAGCAATGCTAAGATCCAAGCGGTATTACGCTTAAAGGTTGAGAAAGATGGTGCTCTGTTACAAAACTATACACACATATTAAATGAAGCACGGTTATCGGCGATTGGAATCTGTATTTATTTATCCGCGTTAAAAAATTCACCACAAGACATCGATTACAAGATACTCTTTTTAGATGACATATTCATAGGGTTAGACATGGGTAATAGAATTCCAATTTTGAATATCCTTGAGCAAGAATTCACTGATTACCAGATTATTATATCTACTTATGATCGTGGATGGTATAATATGGCTAGACGAATTTTTAATGCTGGTAATATTATTAAGTGGAAGTTCGTGGAAGTTTTCGCCGGCGAGGAAACTTTAGAAGATGGTAGAATAATTACAAAACCTATAATAACTTCAGGCGATAGCAATCTGGAGCGTGCAAGGAAATACCTGCACAATCAAATATCTTTCGATTATCCTGCATCTGCAAATTATTTCCGTAAGTGTATAGAACAGCTACTGACAGAAAGTTTCCCTAAAACCATTTTTCGTGATGATGATGATAATGATGAACTCTTGGAAAAATATAAGCTCACACAAATACTTAGTAGAAGCTTGCAATTCTGCAAATCTATACCAGGTTATGTAGATTCACTACCTCGAGTAATATCTGATTTAACAACTTTACATGGTTTGCTATCATCATTATTGCATCCACTTTCGCACTATGATCCAAACAGTCCTGTGTATAGGCATGAGCTAATTTTGATAGAGGATGCAGTGGTTCATTTGTCGAATTTCCTGCCAAAAGTCGACTTTGGTTTTCAAAAAATAAGATTTCAACTAAAAAAAGGTGATTTTCTTAAACTAACGCTTGGCGGTAAAAGCGGTTGGAATTTTGAATATCGTATAAAACTTGAAGAAAATTTGTTTTTTTACATTGATGTCAATGAGAATAAGAAGCTATCACTAGCAAAGTGCTATGTAAGCAAAATGAGTGGCATTGATGAAAAAGGAGACATTTTAGAGCCAGTGAACATAACAAAGAAGTCAGGGCAATATACATCTGTCTCATACAAAGGAGTGGAGGCCCTAGTTGAGGGCACAATCAACTACTTAATTAAAAATGGGAAGGTAGATCTAATTAAAAAGGATACTTTAATTGAATACTTAGAGTATTTTAAGGATGCAGAAACAACAGTAGATATTGCTTCTGTCTGGTAGAAAAAAGATCTTTCGCTGAAAAGAAAAGAATGAATCCCACAAGGATTTTCCCCCAAAGTTACTATCTTTGTGTTGCTAAACAAAATCGAAAGTAACCATGAGCAGAGATACAAACATCTCTGGACTCCAGTACTAAGTCAGATAATATGGTTGATCAACCGAGGTGTGGTGAACGAATTAGCTTTAACGCGAATGTTAATAAATACTAAGTAAGTCGTAATAATTAATTTATACTAAGCCACATGGGCAAAATTGATATTGAGTTCAGATCCAATTGCAGCCAACGCCCGATAGGTCGCATAAAGCAAGGCGTCTGTGGAAAAATAATCCACAGGTCTGAGCCATTTGCCCTTGAGGATTCTCCACAGAGTTTCCGCGATGTTCAAATGAGGACTATATGGCGGAAGAAAGAAAAGAAACAGTCCGCGTTTCTCCCATATTGGGCGAAGTTCCCTTATGAGTTTACACCTGTGTACGCTCGCATTGTCAAGCACTACAAACGTGTTCCTGCGAATACGGAACGACAGCCTGTCAAGGAAGTCAGCGATAGTTTCTGTCGTCATGTTCTCCGTTGTGGGAGAATCCCTCATATCTGTTGTTACGGTCAATCATTCCGAAGATATTAAGCCTAATGCCCCTTTCAGAAGGGATATATACATCCTCTCCACGAAATTGCCAGCCATAAGGCACATAACCTTCCGTGCAGATGTGGCTTTCATCCCCGTAGTAGAGATCAATGAGACCGGCGGTGGCCTGTCGTTCGAGTTCTTGCTGCTTCTCGGTCTTATACGCATAGAGCTGTGGCGAGGGTTTACCCTTAGGACGTTTCCTTATACGTCTATATCTCGCGCCAATGCGGATAAAAAAACTCTGAAGGTACTCTCGCTGACCTCTTTGCCTGAGGTTTGTTGCCAGGATTCTTTCGCCTTCTTTACACTTTGCCTGTCGTTTTCGATGGCAATGCGTACTGCTTCTTCGTCCGAGTTGTCCATTATTAGCTTCCGTTCTCGCCCTGACCGTGTCTCCAATCCTTTGATGCCTTCGGTCTCGAAACGCGTCACCCAAGAGTTGACGGATATATGGGTCATTTCCGTCTGGAGGCCAACCTGCTCTGATGTCAGACCAGTGGATTTTAGAAGACTGCGCGACAGCGCATACGGTATGCGTGGCTCTTGCCTTGCCGAAAGCCTTCTTCCAGTTGCACACGTTGTTGGTCTGTCAGTTGTATAACTTTTATTTTTGTCATAGTCGTAAGTGCTTATGCATATAACGCACTTTTCTACACAAAAATTTTGATATAAACTAATTTTTAACATCTACTTATCATGTCTCGTTTTACTATGGCTCTGGACTTAGATCTCGAAATTCGAGTTTATCCTGTCAGTATTAGTTTCAAGTATTATGTCGATTAAGATTACGAATCCTGCTCAATGCAGTGGGTGCACAGCGTGTGAAAACATCTGTGGACACCAAGCAATAAATATGGAGGAAGACGCGAAAGGCTTTGTATATCCTCATGTCGATGCTGATAAATGTGTAGAATGTGGACTTTGTGAAAGAGTGTGTCCGTATAACAGAGACCGCGAATTCTTTGATCTGCATTCTACACCGCAATATTACGCTGTCAGATGTCTTAATCCTACGGAGTTGTCCCAAAGTCAAAGCGGCGGTGCTTTTTACCTGCTGTCTCAAATGATATTAGATGAGGGAGGAGTAGTCTATGGCTGTAGCTTTGGAGATTACTTTAGAGTTGAGCATCATAGAGCTCAGACTGTGGAGTCAAGAGACAGAATGCGTGGCTCTAAATATGTTCAAAGTGATTTGGACGATATTTTCTCTCAGGTAAAGAGTGATCTGAAAAAAGGAAGAAGAGTCCTTTTTAGTGGCACACCATGCCAGGTTGCAGGACTTCGATCTTTCTTCGGAAAGAAACGACCAGATAATCTCATCACAATAGATTTGCTATGTCATGGAGTGGCTTCCCCACGTTTTTGGCATCTCTATCTCGTGATGTTAGAGAATATCAAGGGTGACGTGATCGTGGACATCAAAATGAGGGACAAGAAATACGGATGGCTTTCTTCTGATGAAACTTACACTTTTAGTAAATCAGAGATGCATCGTAACACCTTTTACTCGTTGTATTATAGTGGCTATATCAGTAGAGAGAGCTGCTTCGAATGTCCATATGCCAATAAAGAGCGAGTTGGAGACATTACCATAGGAGACTATCATGGCTGGAATAAAACTCATGACCAGTTTACAGATAACACGGGGATGTCTTTAGTTATTGTTAATTCCTATTGTGGCGAACAACTATTGGGCCGTCTCTCAGGAAATAAAGATGTTTTTTGTGAGCCAACAGATATTTCCGATACGGATCATGTTGCGCTTACATCACCGGCAAAGCGCGCTGAGAACTACGACGCTTTTTGGTCAGATCTCAATCAGCATGGTGTAAAATACGTATGCAAGAAATATGGTGATATGTCCTGGCGGACACAGCTGCATATTAAATTGCATAATCTGTTAGTCCGTAAGTAACCAAGATAATGACAGAAACTCTACATGACAACCGTCGCATCGCTAAGAATACATTGGCACTGTTCTTTCGCATGGCATTCTTGATGCTGGTCAGCCTTTATACGTCAAGGGTTGTCCTGCAAGTGCTGGGTGTGACTGACTTCGGCATTATGAATGTGGTCGGTGGCTTTGTCTCCATGTTTGCTATTATTTCAAGTTCATTGTCCGCATCCATTAGCCGCTTCATTACTGTAGCGATGGGAAGGGGGGATGACAAGCAGCTGTCTCTGATTTTTTGCACGTCAGTAAATATGCTCTATCTTCTCTGCTTTATACTTCTCATCGTATTAGAGTCTTTTGGTCTTTGGTTCGTAAATTATAAGATGACTATCCCCGTTGACCGTTTGGTTGCAGCCAACTGGGTTTTTCAGTTTTCTATCATCACTTTCCTGATAGACATCATCAGTATGCCCTATAATGCTTTGGTCATATCTCATGAGCGTATGACCGCTTTTGCCTATATAGGAATTTATGAGGCTTTAGGCAAGTTAGGTGTAGCATTCTTGATAATGGTCTCGCCCATAGATAGACTTGTCTTTTATGCTTTTCTTATGGGGTGTGTAGCGGTTTCGGTGCGGGTCATTTATACCGTTTATTGTCGCCGTCATTTTCCCGAGAGCCATTACTGTTTTGTTATCAACTGGCCGTTGGTAAAACGGATGTTCAGTTTTTCCGGATGGAATTTTTTCGGAGTTGCCTCGAGTGTTTTTGCAGATCAGGGCGTAAACATGATTTTGAATGTCTTTTGCGGCCCCGCTGTCAATGCGGCTCGTGGTATAGCTATGCAGGTGAGTACGGCAGTGGGTAGCTTCTGTGGAAGTTTCACAACCGCCTTGAATCCACAACTGACGAAATCGTATGCAGCTCAAGATCGGGAGTATTATCTTCAGTTGTGCGATCGCAGCTCTCGTTTTTCCTTTTATCTTTATTTTATAGTGGCCTTGCCGGTATGGTTCACGGCTCCGATTCTTTTGCAGCTATGGCTTGGTATTGTGCCTGCGCATACAGTCAATTTTGTGCGTCTCGTCTTGCTGTCTTCCCTCTTTAGCATCATTTCCAACCCTTTGACGACATTGCTCCTTGCTACAGGGCAAATACGTACCTATCAGCTTTTGGTGGGAGGTTTTCGCTTTATCATACTACCGTTGTGCTGGGTGCTTTTGAAGTTAGGTTACCCACCAGAGTCAGTCTATGCTATTACTATCGGTACGGAAATTTGTTGTCTGGCGCTTCGCTTGTTCCGTTTGAGGATCCAGACTGATTTTCCTGTAGGCATCTTTGTCAGACAAACTTTGGGCACCATCGTTTTGGTATTGATACTGTCTTCCGTCTTACCTTTGTTTGCAGATATACTATCTCTTCCCAAGTGGGCTCATTTCATTTTGTTAGGTGCTATTAGTCTGCTTTCAGCCCTATGCTTTGTCTATATGATTGGGATGAGCAGGGGTGAACGGGAATTTGTAAAGGGTAAACTCTGTCACATTCTACACATTAAGTAAAACATTGATTATGAAGTTAGGTATTCTCACCTTCCATAGCGCCCATAATTATGGTGCAGTCTTGCAGGCTTTCGGTTTGCAGGAATATCTCAGAAGTAGGGGACATGATGCTCTTATTATAGATTATCGTCCCGGTTATATTACGAATTGCTACCCTAAGGATGGGAGTGCGTTTTGGAAGAACAGCAATCTTACAGAATGTGCTAAAGGATTGTACAATTATTATGTCCACTCGAATATCCGTCATCGTCGATGGGACAACTTTGAGCAATTTATATCTTCCCAGTTGAATCTTTATCCTTACCGGGCAGGTATGGACTTCCATGATTTTGATGCAGTCTTCATTGGCAGTGATCAGGTTTGGTCTAAGGCACACACCGGTGGACATTATGACCCGATGTTTTTTGGTGAAGGATTCAAATGCAAGGTGATTCCTTATGCTCCAAGTTGTACCTCTTTGTCGTTAAACGATGAAGATAAGGCTTTCTTTAAACAGCACTTAGACCAAATGGCGGCTGTCAGTGTGAGAGAGTATAAGATGAAAGGAGTCCTGCAGCCATTGACTAAAAAAGAAATTACGGTTGTTGTGGATCCGTCTTTGTTGGCAGGGAAAGAATGTTTTGATGCTATTGCTGCGGATGTCAAGACTAAACGGCCGTACATACTAATCTACGAGATTATCGGACATCCGGAAGTTTATCTTGCTGCTAAGGCACTTGCGAAAAAAATGGATGCAGATATTGTGGAACTTGTTAATGGCATGCGCCCCTACCATCGCTCAACTATGCGTGAGGATGCTTCGCCTGAAGAGTTCTTGGGATATATTAAACATGCCTCATGCGTGCTGACATCATCTTTCCATGGAACCGCCTTCTCGTTAATGTTCAACAAACCTTTCTATACTATTTTGCAAGGGAATGCTGTGGATAACCGTATGGTTTCATTATTGAAGGCATTGGATATGATGGATAGGACGATAGCTTTGGGGGATACGCCATGTGTGGTGAGGCCTTTACATGAGACTACTGCAGAGAAAATAAAAGGGTTAGTCAAATCTTCAGAGGGCTTTATTGCAGAATCGATAGGCTGATTTTTGGGAGAGTGAAATAATTAAATTAAGTGATGAAGCTAAGCATTATTATTCCTGTTTATAATGTAGAGAAATGGCTTGAGCGGTGTGTGAACTCTGTGGAACATCAAGATTTGCCATCGTCGGATTATGAAGTCATCTTGGTAAATGATGGGTCGAAAGACAAAAGTGGGCAAATTGCCATGGATTTGTCAAAGGAATATGACAATATTATTGTAGTTAACAAGAATAATGGAGGGATGTCCTCGGCCAGAAACGCTGGTATGGCTATTGCACGGGGAGATTACTATATGTTTGTTGACTCTGACGATTATATCTATCCTAATGTGATAGGTTCATTAATTTCAGTGTCTATAGAAAATAAATTGGATGTGTGCCATTTCTCTTTTAATGTAGAAAATATTGATGGAAAAACTTCCCTTTCAAAATCACCTTTCCCCTATGAAGTTGTTCTTTCTGGAAAGGATGTATATGGTTATAATGTAATAGGCTCTGTGTGGGCAAACCTTATAAGTGCGTCTTTGATTAAGTGTCATAATTTATCTTTTTTTGAGGGTATCATACATGAGGATGTAGAGTTTAACACACGACTGTTTTGCTATGCCAACAGGATTATGTTCGTAGATAAATGTGTCTATCATTATTGTTTCAATCCACAATCTTCGTGGAGGTCGAAACTTCCGGGAAACCAAGAGAAAGATATGAGAGACGCCCTTATTGTCAGTTCATTGCAGTTGGAATTTGCAAAAAACAGCGAAAATGCACCTTGGTTTAAAGAAAGAATTCTAAATATGGTAAACACTGATATCGTATGCGGAATTCTTCCTTTCTTTCGTCTGAATGGCCCTAATTATTCGATGTTTAGGAAGTATATTGGTTGGGCACAATCTTGCGGTGTGTATCCCATTCATGTTGCCCATCTTCGCTTCAAATTTATGATTATTGGTGCTTTATTCAATTCTAAATGTCTTCTCAGTTTGGCTATAAGGCTGTTGGATAGATTTAAATAAGAGGTTAGGCTTTGTATTCTTCTATAGAAAGTAATGATTATTCTTAGTAACTCAGACGATATGATAATGTTAGGTAACAGAAAGAATATCGCAAAAGTTTCAGTAGTAGTCCCCATCTACAATGTAGAGAAGTGGATTGAACGTTGTGCAAGAAGCCTCTTTGAGCAGACGCTTGATGAGATGGAGTTTATCTTTGTAGATGACGGCTCGACAGACAATAGCATAGGCGTTGTGGAGGATGTGTTGAAAGAGTTTCCCAAAAGAAAGCATCAGGTAATCATTCTGCATCAAAAGAACTCTGGGCCCCTTCAGGCTAGGGCAAGGGGCGTTTTGAGTTCAAATGGCTGCTATCTTGGAACTGTCGACAGTGATGACTGGGTGGACAAGGATACCTATGCTGTACTTTTATCTCAAGCAGAGGCAGAAAAGGCTGATTGTGTGGTAATGAATTACCAAAGGGAATTCGGCGACCATAGCGAAAAGGCTTCCCGCAATATCTCTGAAAGGAACGGCAGCACCTTGATGCGCAACCTGTATCAATTTCCCTTCGAGCTTTTTGCCTGGGGGCAGTTAGTCAGGAATGACAACCGGCTGAAAAACCTTTATAGAAACTTTTATGACATGGACGAGTGGAGGGGTGTAACAATGTGGGAAGATGTCTTGGTGATGATGCCATATTATTACCACACTTCGCGTATAGCCTACTGCAATGAATATTTTTATCATTACAATCGGGAGAATATAGATTCTGCCCTCAACAGTATATCCGAAAATAAAGCTCGTCAGGCTGTCAAAGTGGTGGAGTATTTACATCACTATTTCAGGGATGATGAACAGATGACCTGTTCAGTGGGAGCTATGGCTCTTGGAGCCAAGAACATGCTGTTAGGAAATGTCTCTTTAAGTGAGTGGCGGAGTATAAATTCTTGGTGCAATCGCTACGTCATGCGTTATACATCCATTCCTCTTAGGATAAGGCTTTTCTATTGGCTGCTTGTCCATCACTTCGACTTTGTATATAATATCTACCGTAAGGCGAAGAAATATGAATTAAAGGAAGTTTGCAACCCAAAATAAGGTATGAAAATAAAACATCTTACGATCGAAAATTTCCGGATTCTACGGCATGTAGATATTGATCTGGAAGACGGCATAAACACTTTTATAGGTATTAATGGCGCCGGAAAGTCAACAATACTACATGCTATACGGATTTTGTTGTCCTGGTTTGTGGCCAGGATGCAGGCAAAGACGGGACATGGTCTGTCGCTGACAGATCGTGATATATCTCATGGCGAAGAATATTGCAAGTTGGAACTGACCCTGGACAATGGGGTGAAGTGGAAGCTCTTTAAGCGCTTGTCGGCCATTCGTAAGCCTCAAACGGAGAAATCGGACCTGTCTGAGATGAATGCTTTTATAGTAAAATTGTATGACAACTATTCTGTAAAAGACGAACAGTTAAGGCAACTGCCGATGATCGCCTACTATGGTGTGGACCGGGCAGTAACAGATGTACCAAGCCATGTGGGTAACAAGCATCTGTTGAAGCCATTAGACGTATACAGAAGTTTTGGAGAGGAAAAGATAAGTTTTCGTTCTTTCTTTGAGTGGTTTAAGGAGAGGGAAGATATTGAAAATGAGAATTACAGGAACAGCTCTTCGCGGTCTTTTGAATCTGATTCTCAACTCGATGCTGTCAGATTAGCCATAGAGTCAACGGTGTCAGGCTATAGTAATCTGCATGTACGCAGGAGCCCAAGAGCAATTATTATAAACAAAGGTGGTGAGGAATTTAATTTTGCGGAACTGTCCGATGGTGAGAAATGCTATATCACCTTGGTTGGGGATATAGCCCGCAGGATGGCTATGGCCAATCCTCAATCGCAAAAGGTACTTGATGCCCCTGCCATTGTAATGGTAGATGAAATAGACCTTCATCTTCATCCGTCATGGCAACAGAATGTTGTGGAGAACCTCAAAAAAGCTTTTCCAAATGTACAGTTTATCATTACGACGCATTCTCCATTTATCGTTTCCAGCATGAGGAAAACGGAGGACAACCAGATGATAGCTCTTGATAACGGAGAACTGAGCAGAATTGATAATGATGTTTATGGAGCATCAGTTGAAGATGTTTTGTTGGGCGTGTTCGGACTGAAAACGGTGAGGAACACAGAGGTACAGAATCGTATTGACCACATCTGGAAGATGTTGCAAAATCCATCATTCGACCAGGATGAAGTTGAGAGGGAGATAGAATGGTTAAGAAAAAATATGGATATTTCGGACAGCTTGTTCGCAAGATTCGAACTTCAGAAGGCTCTTCTTAACAAAAAAAATAAGGAGGCAAGCAAATGATACATATTCAAAGAAGCAAGGCTCCTAAAGTTTTCACAGACGGTCTGAAAAAGTTTAAGTCGTCAAATTGGGATAACTTTGTCCAGAATTATAAAGATGTTTACCAGTCCACCAGGACCGTACTTGAAGAAGACCAGATGCACCTTAGTGGTTATACGGAGTTGCCTTTAAAGACAAAGACGCATATTGACCATTTCTTAAAAAGAGACCTATTCCCGGAACACACTTTTGATTGGTTCAACTATGTCGTGGATGATCACTGCAATGGCTATGGTGCTGATTACAAGGATACTCATATTAGGAATAGGCAAGACAACGCAAAACTGGTAAATCCGATAAGTGAGAATCCTCAAAACTTCTTCACTTATCAAGTTTCCGGCGAAATGATTGCCCGTGCCGGCATTTCTGATGGAGACAAGGAACGTGCGAATTTCACAATCGACAGTTTCAACCTTAATCACAAATTGTTGACAAAGAGAAGGTCTGAACTATTTTCACTTATTCAATCTTACCATGAGGGAGGCTTGGGAGAAGTGGAAATAAATAATGCTCTACAGGCACAAGGACTAACAAGTTTTGTGGAGTTCTGTCTAAACGATTTGTTGGCTTTATGATTTCGTCATTTTAAGCGCATCATGACTTTAAAGGATATTAAACTATTTAGATAGGACTATATGAACCAGCCTGCACCTCTACTTTCGATACTAATACCGGCTTACAATGCCTCGAAGTTTTTAGGCAGGTGTCTTGACAGCATCGTTAGTCAGGATCAATTTTCTGATAATGTGGAGATAGTTGTGATAGATGATGGCTCTAAGGACCGAACCTTAGAAATCATAAAGGACTATTCTGCAAAATGCGATAGCATCCACTACAAGACACGTGAGAACCGTGGCATCGGTCCGACACGCAACGAGCTGATAGATTTGGCAGAAGGCCGTTATTTTTGGTTCGTGGATGCTGACGATTATGTGTCTGCTGACAGCCTGCAAATTCTTGTTCCACTTCTGCTGAGCGACCGATACGACATGATCATGTTCGGCTTCAATTGGAAAAGCGCAGAAGGAGTCAAAAGGGTTACTTGTAGTGGAGAGTATACATCCGGACTCGATATGGCCGATCATGATGTGTATAACAATTCGTTATGGACGCGGGTCTATAGGAAGTCTGTAGTTGCCGACCATAAGGTTAGATTCAATACCTTGCAAATGGGGGAGGACTTTGACTTTATCTTCCGCTTGATTCCTTATTTGGAATGTTGCAAATGTTTGGAGCAGCCACTTTATAACTATGTGGTAAGTGCCGGATCAGCGATAACGGCTACGGATATGAAGCATAAAGTGAAATCATCTGATGACTCTCTTAGATGCATAGAGAGTTGCTTCCAATGGATTCGGCAATGGGACAAATCGCGGCAGCACATTCTTCGCAAGCCTCTCAACTTCTTCCTCATGGGATATCTCTATTCCATCTTTGTGGTTCCCTTCTCTTACAGATATAAGATGCAGGTGATGAATCGTCTCTCAGCCTGTGGCGCCTTCCCTATATATCCTCTGCCTGTTAATAAGAGGCATAAGATGTTCTCGCGAATACTCAATGTGCCTTTTTTACGCTATTTATCTCTATTTCTTGATTATATCCTGCTGCGATGGAAATAATAATTTTATAGTTCTTGATTACACTCGTCGAATAATATATTCAGAAAGCTATAATTATGAACTTATACTTATCAATATTCATAATCCCGTTTTTTTATTACTTGTTGTCAAAATCCTATCCCCAGTTAGGCAGGAACAAAAGTGTTTGCGGATTTATTTTTCTTTTTATTGCATTGTTCATCGGTCTTGGTGATATGCAGGGAGGTTATGACCGCTATGTCTACGGTGCTTATTTTGATATACTGGCAGATGATGTACGCAATAACGACTATTGGGGGACCTATGGCAATGAGTTCGGATATAGCCTGTATAACTGGCTGATAGCCCATTTCACCATGAACAGATACATTTACATCCTCATTGCGACCCTTACGATGTATCTTCTTTACTACTGGGCTTTCGTGAAATATCTTGAAGATTATCCCATAGCCATGATTGTATTCATGGGCTTACTCTACTATTTTACCATGACCTACCTGAGACAGACGCTGGCAGTGGGCTTTGCCTGGCAAGCTTGCAGATATGCCTATGAGCGGAAGCCTCTGCCGTTCTTTCTTTGGACATTATTGGCTTTCTTTTTCCATAACTCGGCCATCATTTTTGCCATTATGTATTTTATCCCGTTAAAGAAATTCTCAAGCGGGACTGTAATCAGAATGATGGTCATCCTGTTTTTGATAGGTTTGACCCCCATAGCCACTTGGGCGATGAATGCCTTTGGAGATATGGCCAATAGTCAAGGACGAACAAGCTCCTATGCGGCAGACTCTACAGGTTACAACATTGGCTATCTGTTCGTATCTGTATTCTTTGCCTATATCATGGTCCATCATTCAAGGCTGATTGACAACGACCGCAAGAGTGTATTCTTTTATAATATGGGGTTGATGTATTGTGCTGTGCTGTTGGCTCTGATTCGTTTCGGCCAGACAGGACGCCTTGGGTGGTATTTCATGTTTGGACTTATTTATACGCTCTCTCTTATAGCTCGTAAGAGTACCCGCAATTCTAATATGAGAATATTTATTATAGCTTTGTCGTTCTTGATGTACTTCCGAGTTTCCTATTATTGGAATTCTGTTTTGTCGCCTTACAAAACTTTCTTTACGAACGGCTACCCTTGCGGAGCAAAAGAACTTTATGAGGAAAATGAATACAACGAAAACTACACAAGAGATAAATTCATACGGCCAGCCTTTGATTTTTGCGAAAATGTAGATTTAAAAATGATAGTATCAGATTATCATTGATGATTTTAAAATTGGTATGTTCTGCGACGGACGAATATGTCATTCTTGGCTTGATTTACGTATGAATGTTGTTCCGGATTTTCTAAAGTTTCTTAGGACTCAAAAATAGAAAGTAACCACGTTTGATGATGTCTCCATTAATCAGTATTATAGTACCGGTATATAATGTTGAAGCTTATTTGCCGGCATGTTTGGATTCCTTGCTCAGGCAGGGAATAGACGATGAACAATATGAAGTAGTTCTTGTCAATGATGGCAGCACAGATGACTCGGAATCCATTTGCAAAGATTATGTAGCTCAGCATGCCAATTTCTTTTTGCTTAACCAAGAAAATCAAGGTGTAGCTGCTGCCAGAAACCATGGGCTTGATTTTGTGCATGGTGAATACGTAATCTTTGTGGATAGTGATGATTTCCTTGCTGATAATGGCTTGAAAAGGTTAGTTAATGTCTTAAAGTCACATCCTGGAATCGACCTTGTACGTTTCTATTCTTCTTATAATAATCATATTTTTGACGGAAAGGACGAAATCGATTACGAGGGAAAGGCGGACAAACTTTTGCTCTCAGGAGGATATCCTGCTTTTGTTTGGACGTTTGCCTATCGAAAAGAGTTTTTGGATGAACACAGGATTAGATTTGCAAAATTGAGGTTTTCTGAAGATTCACTTTTTATAGCTACTGTTTTTCTGCAAAATCCCTCCGTCTGTTCGACCCGTGCTAATATCTATCGCTATGTCCTTAGACAAGATAGTGCTGTTGGAAAAAGAGATAAGATTATTTCGAGGTTGTCTGCCGAAGATGGCATATCTGCTTATGAACAGATCAATCAAGAAATGGAGAAGTCTGTCTTTGCTGCAGATAATACCGTAAGAGATACTTGTATCGCATCGATGAATAGGAAAAAGGCACCTATCTATAGCAGACTGCTTGGTGCTGCATACAATTGGGGGGAATTCAAAATAATAAGGCAGAGGATTATTCGGAATTCATTTTATCCAATGAGGCCATGGAACAACGATCATCGTACAAAAGTTTTTTGTGTACTTCTTAATTTAATTTTTTCTAATTATGTCAGCTATAAATTTGTGAGTTGCTTCTTTAACCAAATTTTCACTCCTTATATTCTCCCAGCTTATCGTAAGAGAGTTTGGTCATCTAATTAGTTGGTATGGATAAACATGCATTAGTAACTATTGTAACGCCAACGTATAATCGTTGCAGTCATTTAAAGAAACTATATGAAAGTTTGGAGAAACAATTTTCTAAAGACTTTATATGGTTGATTGTGGATGATGGTTCTGTTGATGATACAAAAAATGTTGTAGATGAGTTTAAGCAGAACTCTTCATTCTCGATAGAATACATCTATAAAGCGAATGGTGGGAAGCACACGGCTTTAAACTTGGCAATAGACTATGTCAATACAGAATTGTTCTTCATTGTGGACAGTGATGATGTTGTTACGTCGGATGCTGTTCAAACAATATGTAAAGACTGGACTAAATACAGGTTTAAAAATTTGTATGGTATATCTTATTTAAGAGGGAATGACACGGCACATCCGATAGGAGATGTCTTTCCAAAAGACTATCTGATAGATAGCTTCACAAATATCCGGGTTCGTCATCATATCATGGGAGACAAGGCAGAAGTTTGGGCAACACGTTATCTGAAGCAGTTTAGATTTCCTGTTTTTAAAGGTGAACGATTCTTGGTCGAGAGTTGGATGTGGCTTCAAGTTTCTGATTTGGCAGATATGCTTTTTGTCAATAAGGTGATTTATATCACAGAATATCTTGAGGGAGGATTGACAAAATCCGGTAGAAGATTGAGGATTAGCTGTCCGAGAGGAGGAATGGTGTTCTCAGTTTTATTGATGGGCAAGGAATATCCATGGGAAGATAGAATAAAGAATAGCCTGCTGTATGTGGCTTATTCATTCTTTGCTCATCAGCCTATCTCGCAGACTTTGTCCAATCGCTATCGTATGTTGACGATGGTCTGTTTGTTGCCGGGTTACTTCCTCTATCGCTATTGGAATGCAAAATATAACAGAAATGAATGATTTACGTTATAGTGTAGCTATCCGGACATTGGGGAAAGGAGCTGATAAATATGAAAAGGAACTGATTTCTATTTTTAAGCAGTCTATTCAACCGGAGAAGGTGATTGTCTATATTGCGGAAGGCTATATGATACCTGATGTCCGTATTGGGAAGGAACAATATGTTTTTGTTAAAAAAGGAATGGTTGCACAGCGAGCACTGGATTATACAGAGATTGACACACCTTACATATTGTTGCTTGATGATGATGTCTATTTGCCAGAAAATGCGGTAGAAATAATGGCGAAAGAGTTGATAGATAATGATGCAGATGTGGTAGCTGCGGATACCTTTCATCCCCAAACAAACACTTTTTTAGATGTCGTTAGGGATTGGCTGTCCAATATGACTTATCCACATTTTAGTGATAAATGGGCGTTTAAAGTACTTAGAAATGCCTCTTGTTCTTATAATGCACATCCTAGTAAGTCTGCATATCTATCTCAGTCAGCGGCAGGCCCCGCCTCATTATGGAAAAAGGATGCGCTTCTCTCAATTCATTTTACAGATGAGTTGTGGTTAGACAATATGGGATTTGCTTGGGGAGATGACCAATTGATGTTTTACAAAGCTTATCTTAATGGTTTTAAACTGATTGTGAGCTATGATTGTGGCATCATACATCTAAATGCAAAGACTGCAAGTTCTGTCAAAGATGTTTCGACTGACCGATGGATGAAGCGGGCCATGTGCCAATACTTGTTATGGTATCGTAGTTGTTATTCTGTTAATGGATTCAGCCGTATGGAGAAATGCCTTCGAATGTTGAGCTTCGCTTTTAAGGAAATGGAAGGCTTCTTCGTTCATCTTTGTTATTCGATGATAAAGTTACGTCCCTCATTTATATTTGCTTATTTGAAGGGCATTTGGCAGGGGTATAAGTATGCAAGAACATATCTGAAGAACATTCCTAATTTTGTGATTCAATGATTATTAATTCTGTCTCCTTCCTCATCTTTTTCTTAGTCTTCCTCTTTGCGTATTTCTTGCTTTTTAAGAATAATGCAAAATGGCAGAACCTTTTTACATTAATTGCATCCTATTTTTTCTATGGTTAGGCAGACTGGAGGATGGTTCCTTTATTGATAGCTTATACAATTATATTCTATTTTATCGGAATAAGCATTGAAAAATCTAATAGTGAGAATAACAAAAAAAGAGCTAAAGCTTATTTGTTGGTCGGTGTAACTTTGGGCGTTGGCATTCTTTTCTTCTTTAAGTATTTAAACTTCTTGCTATCTGGCATCGTAAAACTATCTTGTTGGTTAGGTCTTCAAGTCAATTACTCTTCTTTGAAAGTCGTTCTACCTTTAGGAGTAAGTTTCTTCACTTTTAAATTCATTAGTTATGTCGTAGAGGCTTGGCGAGGGGACATAAGGCCTACAAAAGATTTTGTGACCTTTGCTACCTATATTGCTTTCTTCCCGACAATCATGTCGGGGCCTATTGATCGGCCTGGAGCTTTTATCCCTCAGTTAGAGCATAGTCGACATGTTAATTGGAGAAATGTAGAAGAGGGATGCAAACGTGTTTTATGGGGCTTGTTCTGTAAAATGTGTATTGCTGATGTGGTTTGTAGCTATACCGACTCTGTTTTCGACAATCTACATGAGCATAGTGCCGTGTCTATAGCTTTTGCTTCAGTGCTTTATTCTTTCCAAATCTATGCTGATTTTAATGGCTATAGCAATATGGCTATAGGTGTTGGTCAGATAATGGGAATTAAGGTGATGGAAAATTTCCGCCAGCCTTATTTTGCTGATTCCGTCTCTGATTTTTGGAGGCGTTGGCATATTTCTTTGTCCACTTGGATTCGTGATTATATCTATATACCTTTGGGTGGTAACAGAAAAGGCAAAGTAAGGATGTATGTCAACCAGTTGGTGGCTATGACTCTTTGCGGTCTTTGGCATGGTGCAAATTTGACATTCGTTGTTTGGGGATTGTTACATGGTATCTTTGTATGTGCACATAAGTTCTTTTCCCAAACCATTCTTCATCATGATCGTCATTATCATGCTGGGGGGGGCAAAAGGATTTTGTCCATTCTGTTAACGTTTATTGTCGTTTCTATTGCTTGGCAATTCTTCAGAATTAACCAAATCAGTGATTATGCAGTTATTCTCTCTCAGCTTATGAAAGGCTCAGGGTCTTTGTTCTTAATGGATCCTCAAGTATTCTCGTGTGGACTGTTGTCTGTCATGATTATGATCTATAAAGACTTCGTAGATGAATATAATAAGGGATGGCACTTCCTACATGCGGAGAAGTTGTCTGTTAGATTAACTTCTATAGCGTTTTTGATATCATATATCTTGTTGTTTGGCTCTTTATACGGTAAAAGCTTTATCTATTTTCAATTTTAGTGATGAAAGTATTTATTAGAAAATTAATTGTAGTCATTCTCATTGTTACTTGTATTGATCTGATAGTAGGTTTCACGGGTAATGCGGTAGTGATGCACATGCCGGAAAGTAGTGCTTTTATTTCCCATACTATCTATTCAGTCTTGAGAAAGTCAACAGATATCCTTGTTATAGGGGCTTCAAAAGCTAAACATGGTATAGATCCACTGAAAATAAGAGATAGCACTGGACTTGGCTGTTATAATGCAGGGGAAGATGGGCAAGATATGATCTATTATGATATGGTGCTTCATGGTTTCTTAAATAGGAAGAAACCCAAAATTGTGATTTTGGATATGGCTCCATTGGCATTGGATAATAAGCCGGGGTTAAGTAAATTCCTCTATGGGATGTCCCCTGTTGTTGATGATTTTTCTAAACGCGTATGGTCGTGGGATGAGCGGTTAAAACTTCATTCTAATCTTTATAGATTTAATGGATTCTTTCCACAGTTAACAAGTTTATTTCTCAATAAAAATAAGAATAATGATGGATATACTCCATTAGATGGTCAATATACGGATGCTAAAAGAATTCTATATCACCATCTGATCATAGATCCATCAGAGAAAATGTTTTTAGATGACTTTGTGGAGACTTGCAAGAAAAACTCAATTAAGTTGATGGTCTATGTTTCGCCAACTTATTATCACAACAACTATGCTTTTAATAGTTATCTTAGAAACTATTGCTCACTGAAGAATATCTATTTTAAAGATATGTCGCAACCTGATGGCTTTCGTTCATTTAGATACTACAACGATCGGGATCATGTTAATCGTAAGGGAGCACAGATTTTTACGGACTCAATTATTAAAGATATAAAGAACTATAGAAATGACACTCAGAGATATTCTTATCAGAATTAAAGATATTTGGGTACGGGAGACAGGAATGATAATAAGATGTTATCATGAGAAGCAATCTGACATTAGTTTAGCAAATGATGCGTACGTGTTCATGGTTGACGGCAGAATACCTCACGGGGGTATGTTTGACCGATTGAAGGGTCTGATAACAGTTTATGCCATAGCCAAGAGTCAGAATATTTCTTTCTACATTCATTTTACCTATCCATTTAGATTGGAGAAGTATCTTTATCCCAATAGCTACGACTGGAGAATAAGAGATGAAGATATGATATATCATTATCCAGAGAGTCGTCCTGTCATTGCATACGGGGAAATCAATCATCCTCAGCGCTTGCTGAAAAAAAGAAAAGGACAGGTGCACTTCTATTATGGGTATAACTCTTTGACTGTTGTAAACGCCCACTTTCATACTCATTATGATTGGGGAGAACTTTACCGGGAACTGTTCCGTCCTACGCCTTATCTGCAACAATATATTGACCACTACTTGCAGGAGGTGGGTACTGATTATTTTGTAGTTCATACACGCTTTATGAATCTCTTGGGTGACAAGGTGGAGACGGCAATAAATCCAGAGTTGTCAGATAATGGGAAGGCAGAACTGATACACTGTATCTTGCAAGAAATCAGGCATCTGATGAAAAGCGATGACCTGCAACAATCTCGTTTGATGCTGGCCTCTGATTCGATGACCTTTATTCATTATGCTCTCAAGGAAATACCGGAGGCTTATGTCGTACCGGGTAAGGTAAAACATATCGATACGGCAGGAGAGACAGACGACAGTGAAAACGTGAAACTCTTTACAGACTACTATCTGATAGCTCATGCGAAGAGCGTTTACAATATCGTGACAGAAGGAATGTGGCCCAGTGCCTTCCCCGAATATGCGGCCAAAATCGGAGGCAAGCCGTTTCAACGTATAATGTTATAACAAGACCATGATTCCTAAAACAATTCATTACTGTTGGTTCGGGCGAGGCCCCAAGCCGGTTCTTGCCGAGAAGTGCATTGCTTCCTGGCGTAAATTTCTTCCGGATTATGAGATAAAGGAGTGGAATGAGGACAACTTCGATGTGAACTGCATTCCATACACATCAGAGGCTTATCGGGCACACAAATATGCGTTTGTGAGCGACTATGCCCGCTTCTGGATTCTCTACAAGTATGGCGGAGTATATTTTGATACGGATGTGGAGTTGATTCGTCCCATTGATTTCATGATATCGAAGGGTAATTTTCTTGGTGTAGAGAATTCTGGAATAGATCTGTCAAAGCCCCTTTCTCCTTCGACAAAGAATTATTATGTTAATCCGGGATTAGGAATGTGCGCAGAGGCTAAATTGGCGATCTTCAAAGAGATCCTGAATGATTATGAACAGAGTCATTTCATCCTTTCAGATGGGAAGATGAATTCAGAAAACGTGGTTGGCAGAACTACAAAGATTCTCTTCCGGCATGGATTGAAGATAACAAAAGATATTCAGGTCGTAGATAGTTTGACAATATACCCAATGGATTGGATGTGTCCTATCAGAACAACAGATGGAAAAATGTTCTTGACGGAGAATACGGTGTCTATACATCACTACACGGCATCATGGACAACACCATTGCATCGATTCCTAAGAAAGGTATTGCTTACTATAGGTGGTGCGAGGTTGAAGATATGGTTAAGGGAGAAAATAACTAAATAGTTTATTGATGAAACAACGAATCGCTTATCTCGACCTCACTAAGTTGTGGGCAATCTTCTTGGTGTGTATGGGACATGCCTATCCAATGCTGTCTGTTGGTGAACAGACTTTGCCTAATAAGATGCTGTACACATTCCACATGGGTTTGTTCATGCTGATGTGTGGATTTTTCAGCCATCATGCATTGTCGATGCCGTTTAGACCGTTTATCAAGAAAAAGGCGTTGCAACTGTTGGTACCGACAGTGGCGTACGTGGGCCTGAACCTTTTGGCGACGTGGGTGGTGACTGGCAGTTGTACGATGGGCTTCATTCGTAGTGAGGCTGTTGGCGGCATGTGGTTCCTGCGGACGCTGTTTGCCTGCTATTTCTTTGCGTGGCTGGTGCTAAGGTTGCCTGGGACTTTGTGGTTGAAGATCATCGGGAGTATAGTCTTTGCATTGCTCTTTCCACATGGATATTATTTGCAGTTCAACTATATGCTCATCTTCTTTTGGCTGGGCTATGTGATGAAAGGGCATGATGGATGGCTGCAAGCGCACGTGGGGGGGGTATTGGTGGCCTCGCTTATCGTCTTCCTACTTGTGCCGTGGCAGAGACCGGTAGCGCTCACCTATGACGTGCTCTTTCACGATCCATTGCAGTTACCGGTGCAGTTCATTGGCGGATTGTCTGGGTCGATACTAAGTATCACACTGATGATGCTGTTAGGCAAGGTGCTTTCAAGTAGTTGGAAAGACAACTTAGCTAACGTGGGCCGCTATACGTTAGCGATCTACGGCCTGCAAGGTGTGCTGCTGCAATATGTGGTAGAGCGAGTTTGGAGTATCGATGAGAGTGTGTGCTTGGCTAACGTGCAACAGTATGTGGTGGCACCAGTCATCGGTGTGCTCACGGTGCTCGTGTGTTATCTGTTGGCACGTTTGTTTACTCGCAACAGACTTACAGCACAGTTGTTCCTTGGGAGGCCGTTTTCGGGAGGTCCGCTTTCGGGAGATCCGCTGCCCTCAGCGGACACATAACGAGAACACTAAGAATTTTTGAAGGCTATTCTTTTAGTCCGCTGAGGGTAGCGGACCTCTCGGAAACGCTTTAGCCCGCTCTTTGAAACGAAGAAAAGACCAAACAAAAACATGTTCGCTTGCAGTATCAATATAGAGAAAATAGAAGTGCCAAAATGAGTAAGAAACGAGATGAAAACGCGAAAATTCTGAGCTCTTGCTGTCATCTCGGTTGTTTCATCTGCTCATCTCGGTTATTTCTCTTGGTCATCTCGGTTGTTTCTCATGGTCATCTCGGCTATTTCATAGGATCATCTCGCCATTTTTCTTTTCATCGGGAAGTGCGATTTTCTCTTATGCCGTTGTGAATCAACAGCTTAAGAAAAATCTCTAAAAACGTGAAAAATCGGGCGAGTTGCTGTCTTGCTGGAAAAGAACGCCAAAATAAGGCCTCTAAAATGTCAGTTTATTCAACATATGCAAGTTTTATTTATGACGCATTATGGACTAAGCTACCATAGATATCTACACTTGACAAAATCGGCTGGAAAATTGTTTGCTGATAATAATAAGTTGATAATATATATTGGACGATTATGAAGATTCTTCAGGTAATAACGAATTTGCTGTCGGGTTTAGTGGTCAACCTCATGCCTCGGCTCAGGGCATTGGGCAATGAGGTAGATGTGTGCGTGTTCGACGGACGCGAGACACCACTCATGCAGAGACTACGTGACGAGGATCTGGGTATCAAAATATGGAAGTTAGGGCATGGAGTCTACACCCTCTTGTTCATACTGAAGCTCATCCCGATCATGCGGAAGTATGACATCGTACACACGCATAACTCTTCGCCACAGCTCTTCGTGGCATGTGTTCAATGTGTTGCGTGCTGCTGACATCTGTTGTCGTGTCGAATATGGCAGGAAAAGATACTGCCGTTTCAAATGTTAGTACAAAGAATGAAGAAAAAACTGATAAAGGTATCTACAGTGCCTATTTCGTTGGATAGCTTCTGCCGAGGGCAACTGCGGATGCTTTCACAATATTATGATGTAGTGGCGGTGTCGTCGCC
>OGJK01000909.1_pt1 | contig 29039 bp, 24 predicted proteins | sample 1571961 | NCBI WGS metagenome assembly OGJK01 (sample SAMEA2582120, study PRJEB24529) | metagenome | biome: Human gut stool | place: China | collected 2011 | reverse complement strand
GGGCGCGGGGCGGTGTGGCAGAAGTTTGGCGGACAGAGTTTTAGTCAGGCGGTCCAGAAGTGGGAGAGCAGCGACTTTGAAATGGGGCCGGAAGTGCTGTGGCCTTATTCTGAGACACCCGTAGCGGGTCAGAAAATCAGCCTGACGCACAGTGATGGTACCGTGCAGGAGTTAATGACTTCTGCGGACGGCCGTGGGGAGAAGCAAAACTTGGTGGATCCTGCATCAGTGCAGATAAACCTGAAGGATGAGGACTAACAGATGATTGAAGCCACTGAAAGCAATTGTGTTCTGCTGGGATACGACAAGTTTGGTCATCCCCTCTACAAGGCCATTGCCACGCCGAAAGACAAGGAGCAATGGCTCAAACTTTATAAGATGCCGGACAGAGTCATCCCGGTTGTGTTTTTACCGGGGGTTATGGGGAGCAATTTGATGAACCCAGATGATGGTAAACCCGTCTGGACCGTCAACGGTAATGCAAGCATGTTACCTTGGATTGGAAGGGGGCCAGCGAAAAGAAAAAAATTACTGGATCCCACCAAAACCGTGGTTGATCCCAGCGGGAAAATCGAGACCGAAAGTCCGGAAGAGCGGCTGTTATTTTCATCGCGCAAAGAGAGAGGCTGGGGAGAAGTGGGGGCGATGAGCTATGGCACTTTTCTCCCCTGGCTCCAGGAAGCGCTGAACGATAACCAGACAATGTTAAAAAACAAGACCAGCAAAAATGGCAGCCTCACTATGCGTGAGAGGCTGATGGATAAACCATTGGGGGCCGAAATTGGCGAGAGTAACCTGACCTCTGACGAAGTGGCGCTGAGCTATCAGTACCTCTTTCCGGTCCATGCGGTGGGCTATAACTGGCTGCAGTCGAATGTGGATTCAGCTAAAATATTGGCCAAGCGTATTGAAAAGATTATTGGCGATTACAAAGCCAGCGGACGCAAATGCGAAAAGGTGATCCTGGTAACCCATTCAATGGGGGGGCTGGTTGCCCGTTACTATTCGGAATTGTTGGATGGAGATTTCGGACAGAAAAATATCCTGGGTATTGTACACGGGGTGATGCCGGACCGCGGTGCCCCGATGGCCTATAAGCGGATGAAAGCGGGTGAGGCAGTGCCGGTTGGTTTAGTGATTGGCAGCAGTGGCGCTGAAATGACCCCTGTACTGGCGCAATCGCCGGGTCCTCTACAGCTCCTGCCAGGCTATGGATATGGTATGGGATGGTTTCATATTGAGGGCCTTAAGCAGCCTTTGCCCCAGACAAATCCGTATACGGAAATCTACACTCGAAGGTCGGTGTGGTGGGGGTTATGCGAGGAACGCTTTATTAATCCAGAGAATAAAGATATGGATAAAATTCAATTGGAGAAGGACTGGCAATCATATGTGGATAATATTGATAATAAAGTTAGAAAGTTTATAGAAGGACTTAATGGGCGCTACCATGAACATACCTATGCCTTTTATGGAAATGATGGGAAGAATTACCCCACTTATGCAGAACTACACTGGAAGGACGTAAGTGTAAAACATACCCCGGAAGCCTACCGTTCGCTGGTCAGCGAACAGGGGGAAATATTCTACCCGGCGGACAAGTTTAACCAGACCATTCGCTATGCAACGCTGGAAACACCGGACCAGGGGTATGTTAGCCGTAAATATGAATTATTACCTCCTGTGGAAGACGGTGACGGCACTGTACCGGTCAGAGCGGCAGTGATTAATTCTCCGAAGTTAAAGGCCCAGCTCGGTGTGGGCGTTGACCACGAGGGAGCGTACAAACCTGACAACACCATGGATGCGCGCTGGTTTACTCTTCGCTCAATTATAAAAATTGCACAGCAGGTAAAAAATACAGGGCTTGCTTACCATGAATAAGATAAAACAAAAAGCAATGATCCTGGTCGCTTTCATCGTAGCGGGATATGGGTTGTATCAGTATTTTCGCCCTTACAATCCATCACCGCAGACACTGACGTTATCACAGCAGGTAACCATGAACAAGATAAACGCTGAAATGAAACCTTATTGCGTCGGGCGCTATGTACTCGACTTACCATCATCCTTTACGGCTTATAATGACGCTGCACCGCTGGATGACAATAGCTGGGCGGCGGTGATTTCAAGGCCTGAGGATATTTATAAAACCTACCTGGCGACAAAGAAAATGTACCATCCAGCTTTTGTGCAGTTAATCGCATTACGTGAAAAGGCGCTACAAAACAGTAAAACCATAGATGCCCAGGATATGCCGTTTTTAAAAAAAGTCTGGCCGTTACCCACTGGTATGGATGGTGTGATTTTTGAACGGAATGAAAACGAGAGTGTTGCGGACGCAATGCGCATACTGGAAGGCTATTTATATACTAATAGCGTAGTTATTAAATTTCAGAAGCAAACCATTAATGATTCGAGCTCTATATATAATGAGCAACGAAGAGGGCGCCCAGCCAGAAACTATGTCGCAAATGATATCAGCCAGATGCAGTCGCTGATGGCGAGAATTAGTGGCAGGGATAATGACGTCATTCCGACGAAACCAGGTTCCTGTATCACCCATGCGTTTATTGCCACCGACCCGACGGCAAGGGAACAGGAGGATATTAACATAGGGCTCATTAGTGCTACTTTCAACAATATACGCGTTGCGCTTTCCACTGATAATTTTACGCGTGAAGAAAACACGGTGCTGGACAGAATGGGAGAAATAACAAGCAATATTTCCCGTTCACGGGGAGGCATAGAAAGAAAAGGGGCCTTTAGTGTTAACGGACTGCAGGCCCAGGAGTTTCTGGCAACGGGCTTGCAGGAAGACAACGATGAATCACGATATAATTTTGAAATGTATATTAATGAAATGACGGCCAGTTATAAGACTCCGGGTTTTATACTCACTCTTGATAATCAACGCATGCCGCCAACCTCCTACAGCAAGGAGGAAATTATTGCCTTCTGGGACACGATCAGCCGTAGCGTACGCGTGCGTCCCGGCGCGTTTTGACCAGCCGGAAAGGATCACGGATAAATAACAGGGAGGCTATACAATGGATAAAATAAAACGGAAAGTCATTATTTTTGTTGTTTTGTTCGCACTGGGATTCGGGTTATATCAGTATTTTCGCCCTTACAATCCATCACCGCAGACACTGACGTCATTAAAGCAGGTAGCCATGAACAAGATAAACGCTGAAATGAAACCTTACTGCGTCGGGCGCTATGTACTCGACTTACCATCGTCCTTCACGGCTTATAATGACTCTGCGCCGCTGGATAAAAATATCTGGGCTGCGGTGATTTCAAGACCCGAGGATACGTATAAAACCTACCTGGCGACAAAGAAAATGTACCATCCGGGTTTTAAGCAGTTAATCGCATTACGCGAAAAGGCTCTGCGAGAAACTAAAACTATTGACACTCAGCATATGCCTTTTTTAAAAAAAGTCTGGTCGTTGCCGGACGGTATGGATGGTGTGATTTTTGAACGGAATGATAATGGGGGTACTGCAGATTTTATTCGAACACTGGAAGGCTATTTATATACTAATGGCGTAGTTATTAAATTTCAGAAGCAAACCATTAATGATTCGAGCTCTATATATAATGAGCAACGAAGAGGGCGCCCAGCCAGAAACTATGTCGCAAATGATATCAGCCAGATGCAGTCGCTGATGGCGAGAATTAGTGGCAGGGATAATGACGTCATTCCGACGAAACCAGGTTCCTGTATCACCCATGCGTTTATTGCCACCGACCCGACGGCAAGGGAACAGGAGGATATTAACATAGGGCTCATTAGTGCTACTTTCAACAATATACGCGTTGCGCTTTCCACTGATAATTTTACGCGTGAAGAAAACACGGTGCTGGACAGAATGGGAGAAATAACAAGCAATATTTCCCGTTCACGGGGAGGCATAGAAAGAAAAGGGGCCTTTAGTGTTAACGGACTGCAGGCCCAGGAGTTTCTGGCAACGGGCTTGCAGGAAGACAACGATGAATCACGATATAATTTTGAAATGTATATTAATGAAATGACGGCCAGTTATAAGACTCCGGGTTTTATACTCACTCTTGATAATCAACGCATGCCGCCAACCTCCTACAGCAAGGAGGAAATTATTGCCTTCTGGGATACGATCAGCCGTAGCGTACGCGTGCGTCCCGGCGCGTTTTGAGTATATATTTTCACACGGCGAAAATTAAAATTTTATCGATAATAATTAAGTGGGGCGCTGTATTGGTCGCAAGCCATTATATTGTCGTAAATTAATTTTTAAAAAGAGGATGATATGCCTGGAATTGTTTGCCTGGGTGATGATACCACCCATGGTGGAAAGGTTATTACCGCGTCGTCGACAATGTTTATCAATGGTATTCAGGTTGCCTTGGTCGGTGATTTGGTTTCATGTCCAGAACACGGAGTTAATCCGATAAAAGAAGGTGATCCCGGAGCGTCAGAAAATGGGGTGAACGTTGTTGTTAATAACTGCGCCTGTGCCTGTGGATGCAGAGTCATTAGTTCTCACATCGAAAATACTATTGAGTCTTAATATTATGTGGCCTATCCCCAAAGTACCCGAAAAAAGTACAATTGCCAGCTTGTCATACAAGCGATGGGGGATTGTTCTTATTTCTATTTTAATGGTTTGTTCTGTTTTTGGTTTTTCTTTGTGGGGAACGGAGGCATATACTAAAATAGTGTTTTTCCTGCTGCTTCCGGCATTTTTCATATGGTTATGTATTTTTGGCGCAGCGCTAAACCGTTATGAGCAGTCAAGGAGCGCTCTTTCTGCCTGGAAAGAGGAAACTGATAGAACTAAGGCTTTATGGCAGCACTGGAGCCGACAGCAGTTGTCAGTGGTTGGTAATGTTATCCTTACTCCTGAGGTAAACGGGGCCGCGAGTTTTCTTGGACCTCTGTCTGATATTCCAGCATATCCAGATAAAGTCAGGCCGTTGTCACATTCCTGGGGCTCCCTTCGTGTTTTGTCTGATATGATCGACAAACAGCTTGAGCAACAGTATCCTGGTTATCGGAAATTTTTGCATACTATTTATGTATTGCAACCCTCTGATTGGGACAAAAAGAACGTATGTCAGACTATTCTGTCTCAATGGGATCTGCTTCCTGAAGTAAATTGTTCCGTTGAGTGTATTGGAAAATTCCACGATAACATTAATTTTGATGGTTTGATATTAGTTCTTAGTTTCCAATGCTGGTTGGCAGGTGTATCGAAACAATCCAGCGAAATGGTCTCTGCCCAGCTTTTATCATCCTCAACTTTTTCCAGACAACATGCTGTACCGGTACTTGCCGGATTAGGCCGTGTTATGCCAGTGGATAATGAGAATATTGAAAAAGATTTAGATATGCTTTTTGAATACAATCGAATTGACAAGCGTGATTTACGCCATGTCTGGCTTTCTGGTATTCCTGCTGATATTAATTCAAAACTGATTCAGTATGCCGATCGATGTGAGTGGAAACTTCCAGAGAAACATCCTTTTAATTTTATTGATTTTTCTTTTGGTCCCCCTGGTGAAATGGTATTCCCTGTTTCACTCGCATTGTTGGTTGACGCGGCTCAAAAAACTGAAGCTAACCAATTATTAATTATTCAGGCATCACCTCAGTCCAGACTGCTTTGTTTGATTACTCGGAAACTTTACTTATGACCCAGGAAAAGGAATTACAGTCAGCACGTTATGGATTTTGGGGCTATCTTGTTTTAATTGTTGGCCTTGCGGGTATAACTGCGTTTTTACTATTTATTAATCAAGATGCCTTGCTTAAATATGGACTGACATATCACCAAATTTGGTCGGTGTGGGGTGGTGTATTTGGTTTTTTATTCTTAGGCACTATTTGCTCTCCTTTTTATTGGCGTTGGAAGCAAAGAAAAAAACAACTCATTTATTTACCACCGGAACCCTCAAGTGCTGAAACTAAAACAACTCCTGATGTGAGCACAACCATCAGAGATTATACAGATTTAAAACAGCATCTTAATCTTCGATATGGCGTCCTTTGGCGACGCAAAGTCCACCTGCTGCTCGTCACTGGCAATGAAGCCGCTATAGAGCAATTGGTACCTGGCCTGCAGGAAAGCCAGTGGCTTGAAGGCAACCGCACCGTGCTGATTTACGGCGGGAACCTGGCATTAGAGCCTGGCCGGGAGAAATTTAGCGCGCTGCGTAAACTGCGTCGCGGTCGTCCTCTGGACGGAATAATTCGCGTCGTACCGCAGTCGCTTAATCTCACCCCTCAGATTAGCGACAACGATTTACGTGGGCTGGAAAAAATTAGCGAATTGCTCCGTTATTCCGCGCCGGTCTGGCTGTGGCAGCTGTGTGACAGCAAATGGTCGCAGGCAAAACGTATTGAACAGGCGGTAGGAGCCAGTTTCCCGCTGCGTGCCAAAGCTGACGATATTACCCGTCAGCTTGAGCTGATGCTGCCTGCATTGCGGATACAGGGTGTAAGTCAGGTCGCTGAGAACAACGGCCACGATTTCCTTCTGCGTCTTGGCCAGGACCTCAAAGACGGCGGTATCGTCCGCTGGACTCAACAACTGGTGCCATGGTTGGCTGCCTCCCAGCAGCGTGTTCCGCTGCGTGGTCTGATGTTCAGCCTGCCGGACAGTTCCCCTGTTCATACTACTGAGGGTACAGCCGACCTTGAGAAATATATCCCCGAATCACAACGTCATGCCCTTGCCCTGCCCGTAACCTGGCAGGGCATTGTGGATGACTGCATCCGTGTGCGTGGTCGCCGTGTCGGTATGGCCTGGGAGCAGACCCTGGCCTGGACACTGATGACCATTATTGGTGTTTGGGGAGCGGGTACACTGCTGTCGTTCACGTTCAACCGCATGCAGATAGTCTCTGTTGCCGAGCAGGCGCATGCGCTGGTAGAGCATCCTTCCGTCTCGGATTACCAGCTCACGGCTCTGCATACCCTGCGTAACGACGCAGGCCGCCTTTTGCACAATGTTCAGGAGGGGAGTCCGTGGTATCAGCGCTTTGGCCTTGACCATAACCAGCAGCTGCTCGACGCGTTGCTACCCTGGTACGGCGTGGCGAACAACCGCCTGATCCGCGACCCGGCAAATACCGCCCTGGCGCAGAAGCTCACGGCGCTGGTAGGCTCAGCGCCCGGCAGCGACCAGCGGGCACAGCTGGCGAAGCCGGGCTATGACCAGCTGAAAGCCTGGCTGATGATGGCGCGTCCGGATAAAGCCGACGGCGCGTATTACGCCCAGACGATGAAAAGCGTGCAGCCGACGCGAATGGGCATTTCAACCGGCCTGTGGCAAAGCCTGTCGCCGGATTTGTGGGCGTTTTACATCACCGAACTGCCAAAGCAGCCGCAGTGGAAAATCACGCCGGATGCGCAGCTGGTCAGCCAGAGCCGCCAGGTGCTGCTTCAGCAGATTGGCCGCCGCAATGCAGAAAGTACGCTGTATGAGAACATGCTCAAATCCGTGCGTCGTAACTTTGCCGATATCTCTCTGGAAGACATGACCAGCGGTACCGATGCGCGGCGACTGTTTACCACCGAGGAGGTGGTGCCGGGCATGTTCTCTCGTCAGGCATGGGAAGGTGGCATTCAGCAGGCCATTGAGAAGGCGGCCAGTTCACGTCGGGATGAAATTGACTGGGTACTCAGTGATTCACACAGGGCAGTATCAGCCGACCTGTCGCCGGAAGCGCTCAAAGCCCGTCTGACAGAGCGGTACTTTACCGACTTTGCAGGCAGCTGGCTGAGTTTCCTCAACAGTCTGCGGCTGAACCCGGCAAACAATATTGCCGATGTAACCGACCAGTTGACCCTGATGAGTGATGTCCGCCAGTCTCCGATGATTGCCCTGATGAATACCCTCGCCTGGCAGGGACAGACCGGCCAGCAGAGCGAAGGCCTGTCGGATTCCATCCTCAAATCGGCTAAAGACCTGGTAGGCGGAAAAGATAAACCTGCGATTGATCAGTCTGCGTCTGGCCCGCAGGGGCCGCTGGATGAAACCTTTGGCCCGCTGCTTCAGCTTCTGGGTAAAAACAAAGGCAGCAACGTGATGTCGGCTGACAACTCGCTGAGCCTGCAGACCTATTTGACGCGCATCACCCGCGTACGCCTGCGTCTGCAGCAGGTTGCAAGCGCCTCGGATCCGCAGGAGATGATGCAAACCCTGGCGCAGACCGTGTTCCAGGGCAAAAGCGTTGACCTGACTGACACTCAGCAATACGGCAGCCTGATTTCGGCAAGCCTTGGTGAAGAGTGGAGCGGATTTGGCAGCACGATGTTTGTACAGCCGCTGACTCAGGCCTGGGAGACCGTGCTTCAGCCGTCTGCCGCAAGCCTGAATGATAAATGGAGCCGTTCAGTCGTGGCGAACTGGCACACGGCATTTGACGGACGCTTCCCGTTTGCGGCGAGTAAAAGTGATGCTTCCTTGCCGATGCTGGCCGAGTTTATACGTAAGGACAGCGGGCGTATTGAACGCTTTCTGAACACGGAACTTAGCGGTGTGTTGCACAAAGAAGGCAGCCAGTGGGTGCCGGATAAGGTTAACAGTCAGGGATTAAACTTTAACCCGGCGTTCCTGCGGGCCATTAACCAGCTGACTCAGCTGTCGGACATTCTGTTTACCGATGGCAGTCAGGGCATCAGCTTCGAGCTGCAGGCGCGTCCTGTGCCGCAGGTGGTGGAGACACAGCTAACCATTGATGGACAAAAGCTGCACTACTTCAACCAGATGGCCGACTGGCAGTCCTTCCGCTGGCCGGGCGAGACCTACAAGCCGGGAACCATGGTGACCTGGACCACGGTTAACGCGGGGGCGCGCCTGTTCGGGGACTACAGCGGAACATGGGGCTTTATTCGCTGGCTGGATCAGGGGCAGCGCCAGCAGCTCGACCGCAGTCAGTGGATGATGAATTTCACCGCCCCGGATGGTCGCACCCTGCAATGGGTGCTGCGCTCACAACTTGGAAAAGGCCCGCTGGCGCTTTTGGAGCTGCGTGGTTTCACGCTGCCGGATCGCATATTCAGTGTTGACAGCGCGGCCACGGCTCAGGCGCTGATGGCTAACACCGCAGACAATGACATGGACGAAAGCCAATAATGGACACTCTGCAGAATCTGATTGCCGCCTGCCAGGCGGACGAAACCCAGCTGCGAAAGCAGGCTCAGGCACGCACGGAAAGCTGGCATCCCTGGCTTGCTCCATTAAATGAGACCAGCCCAACAGGAGAAGATCCCGGGTATGACGATGATTTCCAGCGTATAAGAGAGGAAGTGAATAAACTCTCCGGCATCGATACCGAACTGATTTGTACGCTTGCTGAAAAACTGCTGACGACGACCGCCAAAGATATCCGCATTGCCACCTATTACTGCTGGGCGCGATTGCATCAGGACGGAGAAACAGGCTTTGCCGAAGGGCTCGAGCTGGTGGCGGGATTGCTGCAGCGCTTCGGAACGCAACTTCATCCGCAGCGGGAGCGAAGCCGCAGGCCCGCGCTTGAGTGGCTTGCCGGTTCCCGTCTGCTTGACAGCCTGTCGCTTTGGCCAGAAGTGGCCCGCGACGCTGCCCTCCGCACGGCTGGCGCGCTGCTGCTCATTCATGACGCTCTGCAAACGGAGCCGGAAGCGTCACGACCCGAGCTGAATGCCCTGTACAGCGCGCTGGAATCCCGCCTGATAAAGGCGGGAGGCGTGGATGCCGTGGTGCCTCAGAATGCCGGTAATAATGCCCTGCGCCAGGCTTCGCACACGACGGAGTTTGACACTCCAACCATGAGCCGCATCACCTCCGGTCAGGATTTGCTGGCGCAGGCTCGCACTTTGGCCGGGTATCTGCGTGAGCAACCCGATGGCTGGCTTGCCGCTCACCGGCTGATGAAGAGCCTCAGGCATGACACGCTGAGCGCTATTCCGGCACCGGATGCCGCAGGGAAAACGCGTATCGAACCGCCGCGCGCTGACCAACGGGCGATGCTGAAACGCCTGTACCTCCAGCAGAGCTGGCTGGAGATACTTGAGCATGCCGACAGCACTTTCTCGCGTGGCGCCAATCACCTCTGGCTGGATCTGCAGTGGTATATCCATCAGGCGCTGGTGAAGCTGGGGCAGGATGTGCTGGCCGATATCATTACCGCCGACCTGAAAGGGCTGCTGAGCCGTCTTACAGGGCTTGAAACGCTGGCCTTTAATGACGGAACGCCGTTTGCGGATGAAGTGACGCTGAACTGGATAAACCAGAGCGTGCTGGACGATATGTCCGGCTGGCGCGATGAGCCGGCCAGCGCCGCCAGCGGGGAAATTAACGATATCCTCGCCCTCGAGCCGGAAGCGCTTGAGAAAGCGGACGCTGACGGTCTGGACGCTACGCTCCACTGGCTGCAGACCCGCCCGGGCACCGACTCCGCAAAAGACAAATGGCTGCTGCGCCTGCTGATGGCACGCATTGCCGAGCAGAAGGGCAAGAATGAACTGGCCCTGCATCTGCTGGGCGAGCTCGACAGTGCCGCACAGTCAATCACCCTCACGCAGTGGACACCGGCACTGCTGTTTGAGGTGAAATCACGTCGCCTCAGACTGCTGCGCATGAAAGCCACCCGCAGTGAAACCGATAAATCGCGGCTTCAGCCCGAGATGGATTTGCTTTTGTCCGGTCTGATTGCGCTCGATCCGGCAAGCAGCGCGGTGCTTTGTGGGTAACACGCTGGCTCACCTTTAAAACAAAATTATTCAGGTTTTTATGGACGATTTAACCCTGCGTTATTATGACGCCGAAATGCGCTACCTGCTGGAAGCCGGCGAAGAGTTTGCCCGCGCTCATCCCGAGCAGGCAGCAATGCTCAATCTCGATAAAGCGGGCGCGCGGGATCCGTACGTAGAGCGCCTGTTTGAAGGCTTTGCCTTCATGATGGGACGGCTGCGGGAAAAGCTTGATGACGATCTGCCTGAACTGACCGAAGGGCTGGTCAGCCTGCTATGGCCGCATTATCTGCGTACTATTCCGTCGATGTCAGTGGTGGAATTCACAGCTGACTGGCGCGAAATGAAAGAGCCGATGCGTATTGTCAAAGGCTTCGAGGTCAATTCGCGGCCCATCGGTGAGAAGGGTACGCGCTGCCGCTACACGACCACCAAAGAGATTACCCTTCAGCCGTTGTCGCTAGAGCACGCCCGCCTGTCGACCGATCCTGACGGGCGTTCGGTTATCAGCCTGCGCTTTAGCTGCAGCCCTCTTGCCGACTGGAGCCGTGTCGATCTTAGCCAGATCCCACTCTATTTCAACGCCGACGCCCCCCTTGCCTGCGCCATGCATGAAGCATTTACCATGAATGTTGCTCGCCTCTGGCTGCGGATGCCGGGCGATATGGACAGGAGACCGCTCGACGGGTATTTCACCGCGCTGGGATTTGGCGATGACGACGACCTGTGGCCGAAGGGCAGCAGCAGCTTTAGCGGCTATCAGCTGCTGCTGGAGTACTTCACGTTCCGCGAGAAGTTCATGTTCACCGGCCTGCGTGGTCTGGAAGGCGTGGTTTTTCCGGCTGAACTCCCCTGGTTTGAAATCGACGTGGTGCTGGCTGAACGCTGGGAGCATGACTTCAGCTTTACCGAAAAGCATCTTTGCCTGAATTGCGTGCCGGTGATTAACCTGTTTCCGCTGGAATCTGACCCGCTGACGCTCGACTCATTGCAGACCGAATACCTGCTGCGGCCGATGCGCGTGCAGGACGGTCATACTGAGATTTACGCAGTCGATTCAGTGATGTCCTCAAGCCAGCATACTTACGTGCCGTTTTCGAGCTTCCGCCACAAAGGCGGGATGATGCGCCATGAAGCGCCGGAATATTACTACCATACCCGCGTGCGCCGCGGCCCGTCGGGTCTGCACAATACCTGGCTTATTCTTGGCGGCGAAGCGTTTGATAACCACACGGTACCGGCAGACGAGAGCCTGTCCCTGACGCTCACCGGCACCAACGGTCAGCTGCCGCGCCGCGCGCTGCAAAGCACCGTGCTCGATACGGTGATGAAAACCACATCGACCAGCATCGCCGTGCGAAACCTGTGCGCGCCAACGCTGCCCTGTTATCCCCCGGCACAGGACCGTTTTCACTGGCGCGTGCTGAGCCACCTTGGCAGCGGGTTCCTGTCTATGATGGACAACGCCGACGTGCTGCGCGGCACCCTGGCACTTTACGAATGGACCGACAGCGAGATGAATCGCCGTCGCCTGGAGGCGATCGTGGAGGTGAAGCACAGCGAGATCGAGCGCTTCGAACAGGGTTATCTTGTTCGCGGCGTGCAGATTGAAGTCACGCTCGATAGTCACGGCTTTGCCGGGCGCGGCGACATCTGTCTGTTTGGCGAGATGCTGAGCCGTTTCTTTGCGCTCTACACCGATATCTATTTGTTTAACCGCCTGATTATTATTCTGCAACCGACCGGAGAACGCCTGGAATGGGAAGAGAAGCACAACCGGCGCATTCCCGGCTGACCCCGCGGCTGGAAGCCGAACTTCATCGCATCAACTTTTACCGTTTATGCCAGCTGCTGGAGAAGCGTGATCCGCACAAGCCGCTGATGGGGTCGACCAGCCATCCGGCAGACGATCCGGTACGCTTTGCACCGCATCCGGGGATGGGGTTCCCGGCCAGCGAACTGAAAGCGGTTGAATACGACGAGGATGAGAACGGCAAGCCGCCGGTTATTCGCACCACGTTTATGGGTATGTACGGCGTCGATTCGCCGTTACCAACGGCGTATCTGGATGACATTACGCAGCGACGGGAAGGGCATGAGGCGCTGCAGGGTTTTCTGGATATCTTCAGCCACCGCATCCTGACGCAGTTTTACCGCATCTGGCGTAAATACTCCTATCCCGCCACGTTTGAAGCGGGCGGCACCGACAGCATTTCACAGTCGCTGCTGGGCCTGGTGGGGCTCGGGATACCGGGTACGGCAAATCATATTGCCACGCCAGTATCCCGCTTTCTGGCGCTGCTGGGTGTTTTGCAGCAGCCGGGTAAAACCCAGGAAGGGATGCAGGCACTGGTGAGCCTGCTTGCCCCGGATACCCGCGTAAAGGTTAGCCCGTACTGCCTTCGACCGGTGGAGATCCGTCAGCCACTGGGTTTTTACGGTGATGACGATTTCTTGCTTGATGGCAATACGCCTCTGGGGGATGAAGCAATGGATGCCGGCAGCCAGCTGCTGGTCGCCCTCACGACGGATAACGAACAGGAAGCGCAGGGCTGGAAACCGGATGGTCTGCTGTATCAGGATTTTTTAGTGATGCTGCGGGTATATCTGGGATGGCGGTTTAAGGCCAGAATCACCCTGACTACCTCCGTTCGGCTGCTGACCGTTCCTCCATTGGGCGAAAATCCTTTCTGGCTGGGAATGAACGGCGTGCTGGGAGCAGAAGGTGACAGCCTTCCTGATGACGTCCCTGAGACATTTACCACAGAGCTGGGTGACTACCGTGGGCTGGAGCCCGCCAAACCACAACAAGGAAACCGACGTGTTACGTACAAGTTTAACTAAGACCACGCGCTGGCTGTTGCCTCTGATGGCACTGACTCTGACGGGCTGCGGAGTGACGCAAAGCGTCACCGATGGCACCCGGTCAGCGTTTAATGCCCTGTTTTATAAAAAAATTAAAGTACTGCATCTGGACTTCACCGCACGTGAGTCGCTGAACACCGATTCCCGGGAAAATCATTCGCTTTCTGAACCTGTAGTGATCCGGGTTTACCAGCTCAAAGACCGCAAAACCTTTGATAAGACGGTCTATCAGCAACTGCTTCAGGATGATGCCACCCTCCTGAAAGACGACCTGCTGGCGAGCCGTGATGTCGTGGTGAAGCCGGGCGGTGATGCAAATCTTGATATGCCCCTGGAGGAAGCGGCGCAGTTTGTTGCCGTGGTGGGGCTGTTTCGCCATCCGGATATGACCAACAATACCTGGAAGCAGGTAATCAACCGCAGCGAACTGGATCCGGATAAACCCCGCATTCTGGAGGCTGGCGATAACCACCTGACGCTGCAACCGCTTAAGGATGACTAATGCCACAGGGACATAACACGCCGTCGCTGTATGAAATTCTCACCGGCAATTTTACCGGAGGCCTTAATCTCAACCAGGTCAGCGAGGAGAACCAGGTCATTCTCTCGGTACTGGATAACATGCAGCGCGTTCTCAACTGTCGCGCCGGCACGCTGGCGCATCTGCCCGACTACGGACTGCCCGATATGACCAAAATCCTCCAGGGGATGCCGGGAACGGCCCATGAGCTGATGGGCACCCTGTCTGCCGTCCTGCTCAAATATGAGCCCCGCCTGAAAAGCATAGATGGGATTCTGCTGGAGCAGAACGTCCCCGGCGAGCTGCGCTATGCCATTGATGCCGAGCTCAAAGGGATCGGCCTCGTCCGCTACGGCACCGAGTTTATACCTGAGGGGAGGGTTCTCCTGCGGCATCTTAAGCAACAGCAGTATCTTGATACGACAACCCGTCTGTAAGGCCAGAGAACAGCATGTCAGCAAAATCACAGTTCCTCAAAAAACTCGAGGCCAGGCAGCCGGTTCCGGTTTCGTTTACCCGTAAAACTCAGGCCGATATCGCAGAATTCCGCCAGCGAATGGCGCAGCTTCAGGAGCAAATGGACGCATGGCTGACAGGTACCGGACTGAATATGGAGCCGTTTTCCGTCTCCGTCACGGACCTGCTGGTGGAGGGCGGGGCTTTTGACATTCCCGGTGTCGCCCTGCATTACGACGACCTGTCCATCACGTTTACGCCAGCATTTTTGTACGGGCAGGGCGTAACCGGATGTGTGGAAGCGATCTTCCATAATGAAGGGACCATGACGTCACTGGGGCGTTTATTTATGCGGTCAGGGACGACGAGCGGCTGGACCTTTACGCCGCCGGGGGCATTGCCCCGCTCCGGGCAGGCGTTTGATGAGAGCACGTTTTTCAGTCTGATCCTGGCGCTTCTTCCCTAGCTGCGGGTATTGCAGTCTCCGCTCTCTCTGAATATGCACCAAGCTAAGCCGCATAACCGACAATCTTAATCCGTTCTTTATACGCCAAATGGACAGCTGGCCATGAATAACATCACCCCGCGAAAAATCAAAACCGGCGGCGACCCGCGCACGCTGCCGGACTATGCCGCTCTGCGCGATGAACTGAGTAAGCTGACACACCCGGCTCGCCCTGATGTGAACTGGCAGTACGTCGAAAAACGCTGTCTCTCACTGTTTGAGCAGAACGGCGTGGAGCTACAGACGCTCTCCTGGTATACGCTGGCTCGAACGCAGCTGGCCGGGCTGCCCGGGCTCAATGAAGGGCTGGCGATACTGGAGGCGCTGATAGGCCATCAGTGGGGGACGCTGTGGCCGCAGCCGGTTCATGCCCGCATGGAAATCCTCAGCAGTCTGAGCCAGCGTCTGCAGCAACGGATGCGCTCGCTTCCGCTCCAGTACAGCGATCTTAGCCAGCTCTACCTGGCTGAGCAGCGCCTCACCGCGCTGGGGGAGGTGCTGCAGCGCCTTGAGTTAAAGCATCTGAGCCAGCTCGATACGTTGCGTACCCAGGTGCACAACAGCGCAGTCCGGCTGGAAAACAGCGATGGAGCAACAGCCCCAGCCAGCAGTCCGGTAGAGGAAAATATCGCCCTCAACGAAGCCGTAAAGTGGGTGTACGTCGCGCAGCCGGAACCCCGGGCGAATGTTGGGGTTCAGACGGCAATACCCGTTCAGGTCAATAGATGGACATTCTTCGTCGCCGGGATGTGTACCATGCTGGTGCTAAGCGCATCTGCACTGTGGGGCTGGCAGTATTTTCACCGTCCTGACCCGCTGCAGGCTCAGCTTGTAGCGTCCCTGTCACCCCTGCCAGCACCGCTGTCACCTGAACAGCTTAAAACGTTGCGGCAGCGCTCACCGCTACCGCAAACGGCGCTCGCGCAAACGCAGCAGCAGCTTGCCCTGTTGGACAAGCTGCCTCCTGACTGGAGCATTACCTACAGCCGAAAACTCACCGAGCAGGCGGAGATGCTGTGGCCGGAGCAGGCTAAGCCACTTGTAAAGCATTGGCAGCAACAGCGGAATGCCGCGGCACTACCCGCGGAACAACTGAACGGCTGGCATCAGGGAATGGCAACGCTGGAGACGCTGAGTAACCGCCTGAACGGCCTGGATGAACAGAAGGGGAAATACATGACCGTCAGCGAACTGAAGTCAGTCGTTTTTGCTGCCATGCAGTCATTCAACAAATCAGTACCGGCTGAAGAACAGCTTCGACGGCTGTCGCAGTCTCCCGCAGGAGATGCGCTTCCTGAAGCTAACAAGACTCAACTTGAACTGCATTTCAAACAGCTGGTAACGCGCTACGCCCAAATAAAACAGGAGGCTTCTGCTCAATGAGTTGTAGAGGCGAATTGGGGTAAAAAGAGAGGGAGGTCAAAGTGTCCCTGCAGGAATCGAAAATATGTTTATTGTTATGTTTTTTAAGGATTATTTGCATGTTCATTTTTTCGATACCATCATGGATACCATCAGCTGATAAAAACGTCTCATTAAGGCCATAGAGATCGGCCTATTTCGGCAGTTCCAATAATGAATAGAGGAATGAAATAACGGCGGGGAAGGGGACTGGCAAATCTGCTATTAGGCTGAAAAATGCTCAAAAAAGTTATCACACCCCACGCATTATACAATGCTGCTCGCAAACCAGCGTCAATCCTGACTTGAGGGGGTATAACCCTGAATGCATTTTAGGTATACCAAATGTGATAAAAACACGAACAAAGCCAGCGTTCATGCTGGCTTGCCCGTGTATACACGCATTCTGTTATAAATCGTATCCTCCCTGATCGCTGTAGTTGCTTCGGGCGCGGGATGCCAGTTGCCGCTGTTTCGCTTCAATGCGTTTCATCACTTCATCAGCAAGGTCTGCGGAGCTTTGGCCTGGTAATTGATGAATATGAATCTCGACTTTCCCTATAGAAGAACTCTGGACAGGTGCAACAACCGGAGGCGATGGCGGCTTTTTATACTCCGATTTTGGCAGACTGTACGGATGCATTGGCTTTGCTTCTGCAGGCACAGATGCGACACCCATAACGCCAGCGACGACTGTAGCCAGAAGCATCTGACGCGCAGGCAACCCACCACCTGAAAAACCAGTATTATTTTTCAGGATATTAGCCGGGTTCATCGACGCTGCGAGCTGTGCCAGCTCAGCAGTACGTCTCCGGCTGGTTACTTTTGCCGGACCGTTCACTATCTCAGGCCCGTTCTCTCCCACAATGCCAAACTGACCGTGAGGAATAACGCCTCCACTGTCATACATCCCGGCGAACGGAACCGAAGCAGGCGCACTGCCAGACACCTGTAATTGCGCTTTACCCGTTATTTTATCGTTTCCCGTCATCCAGTCGGGCAGATAATCGGTGACGGAGGAAAGTTTGTTTTTGAGTGCCTCCCATCTGGCATTAATTCCATTGAGAATACTGTCAATAATGGCGCTGCCCATGTCCTGAAATTTCGCAGGAAGCGCGGCAACATCAGCGAGGATCGAATTCCATTTATCGCTGATTGATTGCCTGATACCGGCCCATGCCTCAGTAACGCCAGATTTTATTGCATCCCAATTTTTAGCGATTAATCCCGGCAGGGTATAATTAAAGAACAGCGACTTAATTCCTTCCCACGCAGTGCTGGCCTTTTCTTTGATCCAGTCCCATGCCGCACCTGTGGCATTACATACGGCATCCCACATGGCTTTAAACTTTGGTCCCAGCGTATCCCAGTTCCGCCAGATATAGACAGCACCAGCGGCGATCAGCCCAATGACAGCCAGTATAGGGTTTGCAAACATCAAACGGCCCAGCCATAACACGGATCTGCCCACAGCTCTGACTGCATTACCAATAAGGCTAAATGCAGATGAAAATTTCAGCCCCAGCACGCCTGCACTCATTCGCACAACTGCCATCGGCCCCAGCACAGAAGCCAGTGCAAGCGAGGCAACCCCTGCACCAGTGGCAACAACCGCAAATCCTGCCGCCAGTTTAAACAGCGCAGAAGTCAGTTGCGGGTGTCGCTTGACAAAACCATCCAGACGTGACGCCAGCTCCCCCAGCCAGTCAGCCAGTTTCTTTAATGTCGGGGCAACTGTTTCACCAATGCTTGCCATAGCATTGGTGAAGGAGCCGGTAGCGGCTTCCCATTTATTGCCCAGGGTATTCAGGGACGCATCGACGCGTTCCCGCAGTGAAGCCTGATTTTCAAGTTTGGCGGCAGTTTCACGATAGCCATTAATACCTTTTTCAATCATGGTGTTAAGGACTTTCATGACTTCCGCATCATTACCGAACAGATCCTTAATCGTTGCCATCCGGGTTTCATCGTTGAGCTTACTAAGCTTTTCCAGCTGGGCGTACATATTTTCCAGCCCGCCGAATCCACCTTTACCATTGGAAAAATTGAAGTTGATGCCGGTGCCTTTCAGATCGTCGTTTACTGACTGAATATTTTTTGAATCCAGCGCTGCCTGGAAAATTTTTCGGTAAGCATTACCTGCGGACTCACCAGCCATCCCACTCTGATCAGCCATCACCAGCAACGGAGCAAAAGTTTTAGCTGCTTCAATCCCTTTTTGATTAATAATGCTCATGGCGCTGCTGATATTAGAAAATCCCTGCAGCATATTCCCGGAGTCAACACCGGCATAAAAACCCTTCTGGATCAGATCCATCAGGCTCATCATGTCTTTTTCTGAGGTCTGTGTTGCATCCTGCAATTTTGCGGCAAACTCAGCCGCAGCAGTGGGAGCCATCTGCAACTGCACCCCCAGATAAGCCGCCGATTCCCCCAGCCCGCCAAGAATGACCTGTGCTGACATACCCTGACGACGCAGCATTGTCATCATGTTCTGGAAATCTGCAGTGGTTCCCGGCAGCCTGTCTCCAAGCGCTACCGCCAGCTGGTTAATTTTCTCAAATTCAGGTGCGACCTTTCCGCCCGGCCCCATCATTGAACCGGCGAGCTGATTAGCGGCATTTTCAGATTCAGAATAGGCTTTCACCGGCGCAAGCAACGTCATACCTGTCGCCATGCCCGCAGCCACAGCACCGGCCCCATTTCCGGCAAGTTTATTTCTCAGATCATAGGTTTTATCTGCTCTTGCCCGGATCGCATTCAGCTTTTGCTGGCGTTCTCCAGCTTCACGCAGTCGACGCTCCTGCTCTGCCAGTTGCCGGTTGTATCGCTCAGTTTCGCGGGTGATACGCGAGGTTTCCCGCGCTCCGCCGCCTGCAGACAGCCCCAGCCGGTAGAGTTCGGCTCTGGCTGCCGCCATCTGCCGGGTTTCCTGCTGCTGCTTTTGCTCCAGAGTCGATACAGCACGCCACTGCGCTTCAAGCGCCTGTGTTTGCTTTTTGGTTGGTGACTCCAGTGACGACATTTCGCGCGTTAACATCTGCGCCCGCAGCCTCGTCTGGTCCAGTTCTGCGCTGGTCCGGCTGAGACTTTGGGTGAGATTATCAAAGGACTGCAGACGGGCACCGGCGTCAGTCAGATTTTTAATCTGCTCACGGGTTTGTCGAATTGCAGAAGCCAGCTCTTTAGAGCCAGCCTGGGCATTTTTGAAGGGGCGGGTCATTTTATCCACCGCCCCCAGAACGACCTGCAGACGCAGGTTATTATTACTCATCGCTGACTCCGCTTCTCACGATCGCTTTATGCCGCCATTCCAGAACCTCAGTCAGCGGCATGACGTCAGTGATGGACGGCGACCAGTGAAAGATGGTGGCAATATCTGCCACCAAATCATCAACCGTCAGGCTGGCAGGGAACCCGACAACACCGATTTCGGCAGCAAAAAAGCCACAACCTCCAGCGCCAGCGCTGAAAGATCGGCAGGGTCCAGCTCCGCCATCTCCTGCTGGGTCAGCGCCGGAGTCGAGATACGCGGGATCACCGTCATCATTGCGGTAACGTCCATCTCCATAATCGCGTGCAGGCGGAGGCCTCTCAGCGCCCCGGACTGTGGTTTACGCAACACGATTTCAGTAATGGCTGTGTCACCACGTTTAACTGGCGTATCCAGAACAACAGTGGTTTCATTTTTAGCGGTAACAGTTTCGCTCATAATACGATCCTCAATGGCTGTCAATGTGCTGGCAGTGTATCGTGTTCAGCACAACCATTCGGGGTTGGGGTATTGTTCCGCTGACCATACAACTGCAGCGGCGGACAGCCAGCCGGAGAACGTACTTTTCCCCCTCAGCGCGCGCTGGCCCGCCCGCCTGCCCGCTTCGCTTAACAGAATGGTTTTCATGCACCCCGAAAATCGTCTCAGGAGCCGCCACACAAGGGCTTTCGCGTCAAAAATGGTGCATGGAACTCATGCGTTTTCATGCGCCATAGACATGCACTCATGCGCTCTCAGGCCAGCCAGGGAAAAGGCGTAAAAAATCCCGGTACTGGACCGGGATTCTGTTGGCGTTTTTTGCTAATCAGACAGGGATTTGCTGACGGCTTGACAGCTTTGACGCGGAGCCATAGCGATTAAGCGTTTTCTTTTGCTTTTCAGACTGTTCCGGTTTATCTGATTCCTGTTCATTGCGCCGGGGCTTCATAATTATCGTATCCACGCTTTCCAGTGCGGTAAACGTGCAGGAACATTCCAGATTCTGGCACTGATACCATGAGCGTTTAACCGACGGTGCTTCATAGGCGGTGGTTCTGGCATGTGCAACCGTGCCGCATTCCGGGCATTTCAGCGCCATCAGATACCCTCCATATCACGGTTACGTTTCTGCAGCTCTTCACGTTCCTGACGGATCTTCATTTTGTGAAGGGCCGCCGGTGACGGGCTTTTGCTTAAATCGACACGAGCCGCATAATCCGGCGCAACGCCCGCCAGTTTAAACACCGGATCCTGTTCCGGCATCGCATCGTTAGTAAGAGCCGGTTTGGTAATATGTTTGTGAATAAAGTCTTTCAGTACTGTGTTCGGGTCATTAACTGAATTCACCACACCCACAACGGCACTGGCTTCCCGACCCATAGTGGATTTGAGCAGGCTCAGTGTCTGGATTAGCGCCTTACCATGCGACTGCATAAAATCTTCCCAGATTTGTTTTGCGCGAATCCCCACAAGGGTATCGTGCGCGTGGATATACTTTCCGGCTAATTCCGCAGTCTCCTGCGGCAAAAGTGCATTTTCGCATTCCTGAGCTGCCAGCAGCTCATCAAAATCCTCAAGCGTTTCTCGCCCCAGCGCAATTTCCGTGCGCAGTTTTTTCATTTCCTTTGAGACTACGCCCTGACTTTCACGAAACAGCGTGCGCCACTCCTCATTCAGCGCATTCGTCGTGGCTTCCATTTCAGCGCGGCGCTGGCGGATTGTCGCAATATTATCCGCTGCCGCTTTCTGCTGACGACGAGCTTCAAGCCATGCGTTTCTGGCTGTATTCAGGGTTTCAAGTGCCCGCTGCGTGACAGCCGGAAAAGTGGAAAGGTTGTTATTCTCTGCGGTGTTGTTCATGACTTCTCCTGTCGGGTTGGTTCGTTACGTCAATTGTGTCGTGGCTGACACAAGCACACTACCGGTGCTCAGTGTGTGGTGGCTGGCACAACGGGCCTCTGCTGCTATTCAGACGCGGCTATGACAGCCAGCCAGATAAAAACGCCTCTGTTTCAGCCTGCTTTATGTCCCCGATGCGGTGGAACAGGTGGAACAGGTGTTACAGACTTGTTTTATAAAGCATTTATAGGTACAGCACAGGTGGAACATCGCGGGTAACAAGGTGGAACAGCGGGTTGGCTGACGTTCCACCTGTTCCACCTCACTATTTCAGAAGGTGGAACAGGTTCAGCCCTTGTAAAACACGGGTGTTCCACCTGTTTCACCTGTTACCCTTAATAAATAAGACTCACGCAAAGCCTTAACCCGGCACCTCGCTGTTGAAGACATAGAGCCTGCGGGGATTCATCTCTGGCGGGCGAATGTTTGTCTGCAGCTTGCCATCGGTGGAGGGCAGCAGATATCCACGATCCGCGCACAGACGCGCCACCTTGCGCGGGTCAAATCCCCGGCAGATTTCTTTCCAGCCGGACGGCATGACGTAGAACGTGGTGACAGCTTCCGTGCCCTGCGCGGTACTGCCTTTCTCCACCCTGCGCCAGCCCACCATATTGCCGGGGCGGTTGCGCTCGTCGTGCCAGTCAGCAAAGCGGCTGTACTGATTCGCGGTAAAGAAACTGCGTACCTGCTCCAGTGCGGCAATATCTTCCTGATTGGCGGTGTGCCCGCGATCTTTCAGCCATGCGTTCAGGCAGACGCGGGTTGCCCGCAGCGCTTCCCCCTCAGGCCAGCCGGTGATACCCAGACGGGTTGCCAGCTCGCCCGCCATCGCCACCAGTGCAAAGCGGTTCACAGCCCGGCCCACCTGATTGCCCGCATCTTTCGGGGTCAGGGCGGCGGTATATTCCTTCATCAGTGACTTTGCCTGTGCCGTCAGCCCGTTAAGATCAGCGGTCAGGGCTTTCAGCCACTCCCGGAACGGCGAACCGTAGTAACTGGACGTGGCCCACTCCAGATGCTCCGCCAGAGCCTTGCCGCTGTCGAAGCCGTGCAGCTCCTCAAATACGCCAAACTTCCCGGAATCGCTGGGGATCTGGATCATCCTGACTTCCATCCCGGCAAAGGTACGCTCCCCGGCTTTTGCCGCATGTTCGGTCAGTGACAGCTCGCCGGTTGAAAAGAACAGCAGCCGCCACTGCTTACGGGTGCGCAGCTCACCGTCCGTACCGGCCCGGCCCTTGCCCTGACCGTTTGCCAGCATGTAGGCAATATTGCCCGCCTCGCGTCCGTCCACCTCCCGGATCTCGTCGAGCATCATGGCGGCATCGTTGCGGCGGCTGGCGCATCCCTCCAGTGCATTGCCGGTTGCCCGCCACGTCTGCCAGTAGTCAGGCCCGCCGCAGACGGAGGTTGCCGCTTTCATGGTGGTGGTCTTACCGTCCGTCGATTCCCCTTTGAGGTGGTAGCCGCCGCCATCCATACCAACCAGCCGTAACAGGGGGGCAGCAAAGGCCAGACTGACGGCAAACGCCACGCGGGAGTTGCCGGTGCAGTAGCGGGATACGTGCTCCCGCCATTCCTCCGTTGTGCCCGACACGCGGAAATCGCGCCCCTGCACGGAAGAGGTCTGGAGAATGACCCCCTCTGCACCTTCACCGCTGACCTCATCCTGCAGAACGTAAACCTGACCATGCCAGCCGGTGCGGCTGACGCAGGTCACGCGGCGTTCTGGTTTACACAGCGAGATATATTCCATCAGGCGGGCGCGGGCCTCGCCGGTGGTGCTGATATAGGACAGCCCGTTAACCAGCAGTACCCGGCGCAGTTCCTCACCGCTGCCGCTCAGCATTTCCATTGGCATCGCCCAGCGGCGGCGCTCTCCCCACGTATCTTCCCACTCCAGCAGTCGCCCAAAGTTACCGCCATCAGCATCGCAGGTGATTGCCGTCACGCGCAGCGGGTTGCATATTTTGACGTTCTGGATCTCCGTCTCACCGTTGCGCTGTACCTGTTTTTCATACCAGAGATATTCCTGGGTAAGACGGAATCCGTGCGGCAGCTGCGTGCGGCCTTCCCCACACAGCACCAGACCGTTACGAAAGGCTTCACGGGCGCGGGTAATACCGTGCTCCCGATGGAAATCATTCCAGTCAGCCTTAATCTCTCCCGGTGGCAGCGTCATCCAGCCGCCAACGGCTTTTGCCGCCCGTTCAGCAAAGGATCTGCCGGGGTTTTCGCCCCCGTCCTGAAAATCGTTATCACCGGCGATGATAATTTTTACCTCAGGCCAGCGTGCCCGCAGCGACTGCGCCACGTTGGGCAGGTTGCCCGCAGATATGGCAGCCACTACGCATCCGGCGGTGAGCTGGCTTACCGTCAGCGCCGTGGCGTAACCTTCGGTAATCACCACCTGTACCGGCGGTTCAGGCGGTAACGGGCTGAGCGCCACAAACGCGCCTTTCATCGTGCTGCCGGGCAGTATGCTTTTTTCACCCGTCGGGGCGATAAGCTGCGCACCGGTCACGGCTCCGGCGTTGGTGGTGAGCGGTAACAGCAGGGAACCGGCAGGAAAATCCTTACCGCTGATATGCTGCACGCTCCCGGTCAGGGAGGCCGGATATCCGGCAAACCCTTTTCCGGTCAGATAGGGGCTTTCTCCCGTGTGGCTCTCTTTCATCAGCGCCGCCACGGTAAGGCTCATGTCACGTTTAGGGGCTTTTTGCCTGGCAGGCTTAACAGACAGTTCCTGCACATCCGGCACATTAAGCACCTGCGCCACCTCCTGCGCGGCCTTTCTGACGCCGTAACCGGTCATGAGCTTAACCAGATCCAGTCCGTCACCATTGCCGCACTGGCTGCAAATCCACGTCCCGCGCCCGTCAAGGTCATCGAGGCGAAAACGATCCTTGCCCCCACATTTCGGGCAGGGACCGTGCCTGCCGTTTTCGGGAACATCAATACGCAGCATCTGCAGAATAACGGGCCATTTCCCCTGTGCAGCCTCTGCAACCTGTGAAACTTTCTGTGTTGTCATACTTCCCCCTGATACAGCGCCGCACCCGTGCTGCAGAAGTCATCAAAGGCAGCCGGAAGCGTGCGGTACAGCTCCGCCATCACTTCACAGCCGCGTACGGTCAGCACCGGCGGCGCGGTCAGCAGTGACGGCTCCAGCATGTCAGTCAGCAGTGCCAGCGCGGCTGCGGCTCCCTGTGCTTCGCCGTACTCGTTAATCAGTGCGCACTCGATATGCAGCGCAATGGCCATTTCAATACGCTCAACCGTCAGGCAGTGCGGACCATACTGATCGCTGCCGGTTTCGTTCAGCGTTTTCTGCCGCCATGCCGACGCAATAGCCCGCCGGTACAACGCGGTAGTCATTTCTGCCGGGAAAATGGAAACCTGCGGCTGGTTCATTTGGCACCTCCTTCAATCAGTGCGCAGCTGTGCGCAATATCCGTCAAATCTGCCCGCAGGTACTCCATCAGCGCGGCGACGCCCGGCGCACAGCCTGTATCGAGCGCTCCGACCTGAGACGGGTATTCAGAAAAGAGAAGCTGGAGCAGGTCGCAGGCATTTCTTGCGCGGGTCAGCTTTCCGAAACCGTCCTCTGACAACCCATAGGCAAAAGCACCGGTATTGTGTTTTTCAGGCAAAGTGTGGCCCTGAGCACCGTTGTGCCCGTTTGAAATATTCATCATGGATTACTCCGTTTTCAGCGGTGTTTTGTCAGAGAAACTTTGAATAGTGACTGTCGTCAGGTTCAGCAGAACGCCGTAGGCTGCGCTCCCGCCAGCGGGTAAATACCACAGACGGATGCAGTGTCAGCGGGGTGGAGCTACTACCGCCTGCCGGAGCTGGCGAAGGTTTAAAGAGCGGCGCATCAAACAGGCGCGTATACCTCTGTTCAAACCATGCCAGAGGGCAGGAAGAAAGCTGGTTGTCGCTGTCATGACGTATCAGCACTTCACAGCTGAATTCAGGATTAACCAGCGCCACGGAGGGAGACGCTTCAATTAGTCGGATGATTGTTACGGTCCAGCCACGTTCATGCTGCCAGCGTTCGCCGGGTTGTGGATAATTACGCATGTCCACCTCCACAGGGAATGCGACCGGCAAAGCTCAGCACATAGTCCGGGGCAAGTCTGCGTCGCGCTGAGCGCTCGTTATCTGCGGTGATCCTTAACATCACAGGACGGGCATTGCGTTGACTGCGGTTGATCGCCGCAAATAACCAGGTACACTTCTGTTTAGCCATCTTCGTTGCCTCATACAGCGGATTGGTCAGATGCCCGATTTGTGTTCCAGCACAGTTCGGGCATTGTTTTTTTGTAGCTTTGATGTTTATAATGGTAATTACCATGTAGGTTAATATAAGGTTTGGTCATCACCATGTCAACACCAAAAGAAAAACGTTCTCCTCCTTTCCAGATGCGTCTTACAGATGAGTTCCGCCAACAGCTTGAAGAAGAAATGCGCAAAGATGGAGATTCAGCTCTTGCATCTTGGATCAAGCGAATTTTGCGTAAAGAGCTACTAAATCGTGGCATCGATCCAAAGAATTGATTAATTGATGGGGGAGAATTTTTTCTCCCCAACTTAGTTAAGATTTTCATTATATTACCTTTATTCCCGCTGACTGAGCCTTAACCCACTGCCTAATTTCTTGTGCATCGTAAATTGTTACTCTCTCGGTTAATCGAGTCGCCTGGGGAAAACCGGGTTTATTTTTGGTCCAGCGCCAGAGAGTTACTGAACTGATGTTGAGAAAATCAGCAGTATGTTTAGCTCTGGCATTGCCTGACAAGGGGTAATTTTTGATAGTCATATGAATCACCTGCAATCCTACTTAACGTAATGAAACGAACGGATGCAGGCTACTTTTAGATGTGCAGCAATGCGCGGAGTTTTTGAAAACTCGTCAGAATTATCAAAAATTATCTACCTTTTACCAGCCCTTTGAAGCCAGTCATCTAAAGTATCATCAGTGATTTCAGGTAGTTCCATTTCGGGGCCTGCTTTTCTGCTCAGATGATCTTTTATTTGAGTAATAGATGAAAATCTCATCATTTCTTCCGTTACTCCCAAAGCATTCATTAGGGATGCTATATAGGTTGATTGCTTCGCTGTAGTTCTGACTTTCGGCGTTTCAGTTGTTTGATATGAGGTTAATGTTCTTGTATCTTTATCCTTGCTTATTACAGGCATGTGTGTGCCAGATAAAGCATGTTTATTTATATATTCAATATAGTAACCAGTAATTTGAAGCTGATAGTGTTTGTCGTTTATATCAGGAGCGTGCTCGCAAAGATACTGTAGGTATTTAATATCACCCTCTACGCAGTTCTTTAATTTTCCAGAAAATTGATTATTTATCAAAATTGGAGAAATGAGTTGAAACCTTTCCCCTTCTGATTTAAATTCGGGATTTTCTTCACTAAATAAAGAAAGTTCAATTGAATCCATTAATCCCGTATTTATTGCAGATAAAATGTTTCCATCTACAGGCCATATTCCATTAAGGTATGTTTGTACCAAATAATGTTCTTCGGTTTCGACTAAATGAAATTTTTCAGGTATGTAAAAATAACCTGACTTAAATTTATCTGAGAAAATGTATGGTATGCCATTTGCAGATGGCAGAGCTTCAAGATTGAGAGTTTCAACTTGCTCTAAAATATTACCATCGGATTTTAAGAATGGAATGTAGAAATAATATATTTTTTGAAAATTTAAGCAGAGGTTAATTTTTCCTGTATAACACCAGTGGAATATATCATCAATTTCACAATCAAGTATTTTTGCCGCTCTTGATATAGAGCAATATTCTAATGGGGCTAAGCCGTTACGTTTCCAAATATTTTTTTCGTTATGTTTGCTCATTATTTTACCACCTTAAGCATTGCCAATGGTTTTTCACTAATTTCATAGGGCGCAATATAACTTTCACAATTGCTGATTATATAATGTGACCACCATTGCATCATTCTACGGCGTTCTTGCATGTGTTGTGCCAGGTGAACATAAGCCGCTCGCACTTCATTTCGTTCTTGATGGCTCATTTGCCGTTCAACTGCATCCCTAGACCATAATCCTGATTCTGTCAGGGCTGAGCACGCCATTGCTCTAAATCCATGAAGGCAAATGTCCGCCTGCGTATCGTACCCCATAATCCTCAATGACTTATTAACTGTGTTCTCACTCATCGGCTTGTAAGGGTTACTATCTCCGGGGAAAATAAGCTCATACTCACCACTTATTTTTTTAATGGCTTCGAGAACATCAATAGTTTCATTAGATAATGGAACATAATGAATACTACCCATTTTTGCCCCACGTTCTGAATATTTTACCCCCTCAATTCTTTTTCTTTGAGCAGGAATAGTCCACATTGCAGTTTCAAAATTAATTTCCTCCCATCTTGCGTGTCTCAGTTCACTAGAGCGAACAAAAGTATGAAGGGAAAATAATACCGCCAACTTAGTTAACGGTCTCCCTGTATAGCTATCAATTTTTGATATTAACTCTGGTAATCGTTCTAGCGGAAGTGCAGGGCGATGCTTTATTTTGGGGCTGGAAATTGCTCCTCGTAGATCATGGGTAGGGTTGTATTCAACAATTCCACGCTGAATAGCGTATCGGAAAACACTTGAAAGAGTAGTTTTCACTCTTCCTGTTGTCGCTCCAATTCCCTGATCACTCATCCTCACCAATAATGGCAACAGATCACTTGTTTTTAATGAATCGATGGGTTTATTTCCGATAAATGGGAAAATATGATTTTCCATTTCTCTTAAAATTTTAATGCGGGTTATCTCTTTCCATGAGGGATGGCCTATAGAGCCTTTATGCCACTCTAAAGCGATTGTCTGGAATGTAGCCGATGTGGGTTCTGTTGGCGCTGCTTTTTTAGATACTCTGGGGTCAACACCGTCGGCTAAAAGTTGCCTTGCTTCATCTCTGCGCTTACGGGCAAGTGCCAGCGAAACGTCTGGGAAAACGCCCAAAGCCAGCGTAGCTTGTTTGCCGTTAAATCTGTAGTTCATTCGCCATGCCTTGGTCCCGTTCTTTTTAACTAAAAGATACAGGCTGCCCCCATCCGTCAGTTTGTAGTCTGTTTCTTTGGGTTTAGCGTTTTCAACTTTCTTAGGTGATAGCTCATTTAGTGCCATGGAGGGTAATCTTTGTTGTCAGTTGATGGTATCGGCTTATCGAACCGTGAGTACCATCAACGATACCATCAGAATCATGTAATGTCATGAAATGAACTGAAACCATGTTCAAGGCGTCAACCCCTGATTTTGCTGGTTTTAAGGGAGGAGGTGAAGTGTGTTGAAACGTGATGAAATGAAAGGGTATTGCCCCCTGCAGGAATCGAACCTGCAACTAGCCCTTAGGAGGGGCTCGTTATATCCAT
>OGJK01000895.1_pt1 | contig 29492 bp, 26 predicted proteins | sample 1571961 | NCBI WGS metagenome assembly OGJK01 (sample SAMEA2582120, study PRJEB24529) | metagenome | biome: Human gut stool | place: China | collected 2011 | reverse complement strand
CCGCCGAAAGACCACTTTGTGGCCTTATACCAATGAGTTTCGACATCGTGCGCAACGGAGAAGCCCAAAAAGTCAATCCGCCCTATGGGTTCAAGTACCTCTACACGATGGATAACTATGATTCTCCCGATGGAGGCTCTTCCTTACTATTATGATTTGGGCTATAGGTTTACACAGAAATATTGGGGCAAAGGATATGCTACAGAAGCTTCTGCCGCTTTGATGGATTATGCTTTCAATAAACTGAAGATTCCGTGTGTCTATGCCCTCATTGAAGCCGACAATTTGAAATCAAGGCGTGTTTTAGAGAAAGTAGGATTCCACGAAGATAAGCCTATGACGATTGACGGTGTACCTCATGTACAATTCAAAGCAATAAAGCCAATGTGAGGACGTAAACCATATCTGTATGGGACATCATGATAAGGAATACGTTTATTTGTTTATGTGTTATCGTGATAGGAATGTTAGTTTTACCTTTTGCGGCACTCTCCTCGCATTAGAATATAACGGTATGACATTGTATGATATTATTCTTAGTCCTCAATCCAGTGTTCTCAATCGTATTGGGAACTTTTTTCATAAAACCGCTGAAAGAAAGAATAATATTTTTCATCGGTTTTATTTAGAAAGAATAAAGTTGTTCGTATATTTGCGAACATAAAAATAAGAAGACTATGGAATCCAAGAAATATACATTGGAACAAGAGCAGATAGCCCGCTTTGCCAAAGCGATGGGGCATCCGGCAAGAATGGCTATTCTTGAATTCTTAGCCAAGCAGGATTGCTGTTTTTTCGGAGATATTCACGAAGAACTCCCCATCGCGAAAGCGACGGTTTCACAACATCTGAAAGAGTTGAAAGAAGCAGGTTTGATACAAGGAGAGATAGAAACGCCGAAAGTGAAATATTGTATCAATCGAGAGAATTGGAAAATAGCTTCGATGCTTTTTTCTAAATTCTTCGGACAATGTGTATGCAAAAAGGAGAGTTGTTGCGAATAGGGACAATTTTTTTAGGATTATTGTTCGTTGTTTTGCGAATAACAAACACAAATAACAACCAATAAAAACAAAAGCGTATGAACAGATTGATTTTAGCCTTGATTATCAGCTGCGGATTGACTGCTTGCAGTAACAATGGGACAAAGAAGAGTGCTTCTACTGATGTGGAGCAAACCCAGCCACAAGAACAGAAAGACCGTGTGGAGGTGTTGTATTTTCATAGCAAATAGCGATGCGCTACCTGCATGGCAATAGAAAAGAACGCCAAAGAAGCGGTAGAGGCAGAATTTGCTGACGAACTGAAAAACGGAACACTCGTTTTCAGAACTATCGACATTTCCGAACCGAAGAACGAAGCTATCGCCGAGAAATATGAGGTTACATGGTCTTCGCTTTTCATCAGCAAATGGAAAGCCGGCAAAGAAACGTATGAAAATCTGACCGAATATGCTTTTGCCAACGCCAGAACTGCTCCCGCCACTTTCAAGAACGGAGTAGCTGAAAAAGTCCGTACCTTATTGAAATAAAGTTCTATGGAGTGGTTACAGACATTATTGGACAGCAGCACGGCTCCTGCACTTACGGCTTTTCTTTTGGGATTGCTTACGGCGATTTCGCCCTGCCCATTGGCTACGAGTATCGCTGCTATCGGATTTATAGGTAAGGACATTGAAACCCGCCGTCGGATATTCCTCAATGGCTTACTATAACGCTCGGTCGTGTAATTATCTATACATTGCTGGGTATCGTATTGATACTAATACTCAAAGAGGGTTCAAGTCTTTTCGGTATTCAGAAGTTTATCGGCAAATACGGAGAAATGCTACTCGGACCCGCACTATTATTCATCGGGTTATTCATGCTGTTCGGCCACAAATTCAACCTGCCGTCATTCGGTTTCAAAGGTAATGGAGAGGGATTAGCCCGTCGGGGCGGATGGGGAGCTTTGTTACTCGGAATATTATTCGCCATGGCATTCTGCCCAACGAGCGGCATTTTCTACTTTGGTATGTTGATCCCTATGTCCGCAACATCGGTTGGCGGTTACTTACTTCCCGTCCTCTTTGCCATAGCAACGGCGTTACCCGTACTGGCCACAGCCTGGATTCTGGCTTTCAGTGTACAGCATATCGGCAATTTTTACGGTAAGATTAAAAACATACAAAAATGGTTGAATTGGATTGTAGGCGGGTTATTCACCGCCATCGGGTTATACTATTGTCTGGTTATAAATCTCTAAGTTTTTTCACACGAACAATGTTCGTAATATAACGAATTAAATAAATTAAATCATGGAAATAAAAGTTTTGGGATCCGGTTGCGCCAAATGCAAGACAACCTATGAAATGATCGAAAAGATCGTGAAAGAGAATCAGCTCGATGCAACACTTTCAAAAGTGGAAGACATCGTTGAGCTACTGAATTATGGCATCATGACAACCCCCGCTATCGTCGTCGATGGAGAAGTCAAACTCAAAGGTCATGTTCCCACGGAGAGTGAAATCAAAAAGATGCTCGGTATTTAATAACCTTCTAGTCATGAATAACAAAAAAGAATTAACCATCCTGTTTTGGATGACTGCTATTTTCGCAGTGATCTTTTTCATGCCACTCGGCAACGAGCGGTTCATGACCGCCATTGATGCCACACTCGACCTTGCCCAATGGTATGCGCAAGAACACGTGGTGCTATGCCTACTCCCCGCATTCTTCATCGCAGGAGTCATTGCTGTATTCGTCAGCCAGGGAGCGGTACTCAAATACTTCGGGGCAAACGCCAAGAAATGGTTATCCTACACGATAGCCGCCATCTCCGGTGGAATCTTAGCCGTTTGTTCCTGCACGATACTACCGTTATTTACAAGCATATACAAGCGCGGAGCAGGGCTAGGCCCTGCCATTGCTTTCCTCTATTCCGGCCCGGCGATCAGTATTTTATCAATTATCCTAACGGCTCGCATCTTGGGCGTGGAAATGGGAATTGCCCGCATAGTTGGAGCCATCACATTTTCCATTGTCATCGGTCTTCTCATGTCATTCATTTTCCGTAAGGAAGAAAAAGCCAAAAAAGAGGAACAGATGAACATCACCCCACCACCAGAGAAACGCCCGATGTGGCAAACTTCATTTCACTTTTTCACGATGGTACTCATCCTTGTCTTCGCCAATTGGGGGGCCCCTGCCGTATCCGACAAAGGATTATGGTTTTATATATTTACCTATAAATGGTATATAACGGGAATCCTCGCCCTGTTCTTCTGCTGGTCACTCATCTGGGTTCTGAAGTTACCGGTCACATGGGTATTGCTTGGTGCGATTGCGACGACACTTTCCGCCTTTCTTGCCAACACGTTTATCACTGATGCCAAGCTGGTCCCTTTGCTCCCGATGATTATAGGAATCACGTCATTATCCGTGATACTACTTTTTGACAAACGGGATGATGAAAACCGGGAATGGGCCTTTTCCTCCTGGGGATTTGCAAAACAAATCCTACCGCTATTGGCAATTGGAGTTGTTTTCGCTGGATTTTTATTAGGTTCAACACATGATGACATAACTATCGCCGGGATCATTCCCAATCATTGGATCGAGTGGGCTGTAGGCGGGAATTCACTGCTTTCGAACTTCTTCGCCAGTTTCACGGGTGCATTCATGTATTTTGCCACCCTGACCGAGGTGCCAATTATCCAAGGATTACTTGCCTCCGGCATGGGTAAAGGTCCTGCACTGGCATTATTACTGGCCGGGCCATCCTTATCCCTACCGAATATGTTGGTTATTAGTGGTGTCATGGGAGCCCAAAAGACAATCGTGTATGTTGCCCTCGTTATTATCATGGCAACCATATCAGGTTATATCTTTGGCTCGTTCTGTTAAAACTTGTAACCTGCAACTCTCCGTGGGCGAAAAGAAACGGGGTCTAAAAACAGACCCCGCTCCTGCAAAAAAAATATAAAACACAACATTTATTTCCCATGCATGTAGCGCACGAAGACCTCCATGGCTTCGTACTCCGCCATTCCCAACTTGTTGTACAAGTCGGCCGTATTACGGTTACGGTCTTCAGCCCGCTGCCAAAACTCGCGAGGATCATCTCCCGGGTAAGCCGGTCCGTTATTTTGTGAACCATGTCTGTAAATCGCTTGCCGCTTGATCGATAACTCGGACGGACTTACCGGCACGGCCATATCTACTTTCTCAACCTCCCATTCCAACCAAGCCCCGCGGTACAACCACACGTAACAATCCTTGAACCAATCATCCTCACACACGACGTCAAAAGCCTGCATGATCGCATCCAGACAAACACTATGCGTTCCGTGCGGATCGGCCAAATCTCCGGCAGCATAAATCTGGTGAGGTTTCACCTCACGCAATAGATTCACGATAATATCAATATCTTCTTTTCCCAACAGATTCTTTTTCACGGAACCCGTTTCATAGAAAGGCAAATTCAAAAAATGAACTCTCTCCGAGGGGATACCCATAAACCGACAAGCGGCCAAAGCCTCTGCTGCCCGCAAGGCTGTTTTGTATTTCAGCACCTCTTTAGGTTCACTTCCCTCCGGTTTCAGATTCCGAATCGTTTCCTTTACCTGCTTGTACCCCTCGCCGGACACTCCCATATTTTGGGCGAACAAATCGGCTATATCCATCATCTCGTACAGGTAATCATCAAACACGGCGATATTCCCGGACGTTTGGTAAACCGCATGAACCTCATGTCCCTGTTCCACCAAACGGGCCTCCGTACCTCCCATCGAGATCACGTCATCATCCGGATGCGGGCTGAAAATCAACACTCGTTTCGGGTAAGGATTCGCTCTCTCCGGACGGGTTGAATCATCCGCGTTAGGTTTTCCTCCCGGCCACCCGGAAATGGTGTGCTGCATATCATTAAACACGGCAATATTCACCTTATTCGCAGAACCGAACTTCTCGATCAGATCGCTCAAACCGTTATCTTGATAATCTTTATCTTCAATTTTCAAAATGGGCTTTTTCAACTTCTGGCACAACCGGATCACCGCCTTACGAATCAGCTTATCATCCCAATCCACCTTACTCACCAACCACGGGTAATCCGCCCGGGTCAATTCGCTGGCCGCACTCTCATCAATAACAAACTGCACGTTAGAATGCATTTGCAAGAATGTTGCCGGTACCGAATCAGACACCCGTCCTTCCACTGTTGCCTTAATAATCGGAGCCTTTTTCTCTCCCCACGCCATCAGAATCACTCTCCGGGCCTGCATAATCGTCCCGACTCCCATCGTGATCGCTTTCGTGGGTACCAGATTCCGACTTCCGAAATCCTTTATCGCATCCTTTATCGTCAAGTCATTCAAGAACACTTTCCGGGTCTGTGACGTGATAAAAGATCCCGGCTCGTTAAAACCGATATGTCCCGTACGTCCGATACCCAATATCTGGAGGTCAATCCCCCCCGCAGCCTCGATTGCCTTCTCGTAATCCCGACAGAATTTATCTATTTCATCCCCTTCCAGCGTTCCGTCCGGAATATGAATATTCTTCGGGTCAATATCTATATGATCAAACAAATGGTGGTGCATGAAATAATGGTAGCTCTGCTCCGACTCTTTCGGCATCGGCAGATACTCGTCCAAATTGAACGTAACCACGTTACGGAAAGAAACGCCTTCTTCCCGGTGCATCCTCACCAGCTCTTGATACAACTTGATCGGGGAAACCCCGGTCGCCAAACCTAAAACGCACTTTTCACTGCTAGCCGCTTTCGTTTGTACCAAATCCACAATCTCACGGGCAACGGCCTTCACAGCCTCGTCCGCTGTTTCATAAATCTGAACAGGAATCTTTTCGAACCTGTTGGCTCCCTCGCCCTTAGCGATGTAGTTTTTAGTAATCATCATATTTTATCTCTAATTTTCCTCTATTAATAAAGCGAGTACTCGCATTCCGTGTCATCATACAAGTGTTCCATGACCATCATCAACGTACCTAATATCGCAGAATAAACGCCCAAATTACTCATCTTCAACTCACAATGTCCTCGCATTCGAGCCAATGCGTACTTGTTTATCGCTTGTTGAACCGGAACCAGCATCAAGTCTCCCGCTTGTACGATTTCCCCTCCGATCACCACCATATCCGGGTTAAACAAATGTATCATCGTGGCGATCCCCTCTCCCAACTTTTCTCCCGCACGATGCAAAAGATCGATAGCCGAAATATCATCCTTCCGGGCAGCCTCGATAATCTCCTGTAACGGTTTGCCCGCCACATTCTCGATGGCCCGTCCCGAAGACACGGTTTCCAAACAACCGATCTTCCCGCAATGACACGATGCCTCCAGTCCTGAGATACGAATATGCCCGAACTCTCCCGCCATGCCAATACCCCCACGATACAATTTCGAGTTCAAGATCATCCCCAAACCGATACATTCGTTCACGCTAACACACAAAACATTATTCACATCCTTGGCTACCCCGAACGTGTGTTCAGCCATGGCCATCACGTTAGAATCGTTATCAATAAATACCGGGATTTGCAGCATTTCCTCCAAAATACCCTTGATCCCCGGTTGTTCATACGTCAAATAAGTATACGAAGTTCCCTCCCGGTCAATTAAACCCGGAAGAGCAAAACCCGCCACCTTGATCTTTGCCCGATCAACGTTCAATCGCCCAATCGTCTCGTCAATCTTCTCCCGTACGTAACGGAGAGTCGCCTCATCATCCTGCTCTTCCAAAATCGAGGAATATTCCAGAATACCCTCAATCGGTTCATTTTTCAAATTGAAGATAGCCACCCGCAGGTACTCACGACCAATATCCACACCTAGTATATACGCGGCGTCCGGATTTAATGAAAACACGTGAGGACGTTTACCTCCAATTGAATTTCCGCATCCCCGGTCAATCACCCATCCCTCGTCTATCAACTCTTCGATCATGCGACTAACCGTCGGTGTGGTCACGTTCGTCAGGCGACAAATTTCAGGCTTGGACAACTCTCCCATCCGGTAAAGGAAACCGATAATTGCTTTCTTCTGCAAGTACCGTTTCTCTTTCAATCCCGGTAGTGAACCTTTATTTATGGTATTCGAGTCGTTCATAGCTCTCCGTTTTTCAAAAAGAATCGTGTTTATTTCATCACAAATATACGAATACTTTCTAAAATATTTTCGTAAGTCATGCTAAAAATAAAAAATATTTTCATTACAAACTCTATTTTATAAAATTCCATTCCCTAAACGAGTACTTGAAAATAAAAAAAGTGTATTTTTACAAATCAACCATTAAAAGGGGATTCTGCGACTATGGTAACAAAATTGGAAATACAAAAACACTTGAAATACCTGAAAAACGGGGCAAGTAAAAAGTTCATCGAACTATTCAACAACTTCGACGAAGAAGATTTGTGTGACCGTAAAAATTTCACCGGACACATCACGGCAAGCGGAACCATTATCCACGTTCCCACTCGTGAAGTCCTGTTACTGCATCACAAGACCCTTGATAAATGGCATATTCCTGGTGGCCATGTGGACCTCGATGATGATTCTCTTTTCGATGCTGCATTACGGGAAGTGGAAGAAGAAACCGGACTGACAGTCGAACAACTGATTCCCATCAATCTCATTAAAAACAAACCCTATTGCGTCGAGATCAATTCCCACCCGATCCCACGTAACGAGAAGAAAAACGAAGATCAGCACTATCATCACGATTTTCGTTTCGTGTTCGCATATACCGGGAATAAACGCATACACATAGACTTGAACGAAAGTCTGAATTACAAATGGCTTTCTATCGACGATCCTTACCTGCAAGAGATCATGACAGATCCCGAAACACTCGATCCCATTTTACTGGAAGGTCTGGAAAGTTTCGAACAATCCGTTAAACTGGTTCGTCATAACGATTACCTCGTAACACCCCTAGCCAGCTACTTGTTTCAATTAGGTCAACACCATTACGACCGGGGCAACTGGGAATCCGCAGAACAGATGTTCCGTCGCTCTGTTTCAGCTTACGAGAACACGTACGATGACGAGTACGAGACGCCACCATCCATTCTGGCCGCTTGCTGGAACCTAGCTACCGTCTACGAAAAAACAAATCGTCATTCACAGAAATTACAAGCACTTGAAAAAGGCCTAAACTTTGCCAAGGAATTCTCCCGTCTCGATGAGAACTTCCTTCCCGAAATCTCCGAGTTCACGGAACGGATTGATGCCTCCCGTCATTCCACGGGACAACTATAACATCCCTCCCCTTCGAACTCGACTTCCACGGTCAAGTGATCTATGCCCACCTCCTTCAACCGATCCACGGCATCATGTTTCACCCGGATAGCATCCGCTCGTGAAATATCATCTGCCACAATCAAGTGAGCCGAAGCGATATTCCTTTCCCCGTCCAGCGTCCACACGTGCAGGTCATGCACGTCCTTCACGTTCGGCACCTCTTGTAAAATGGCCTTTATCTTATCCTCCGGCATATGTTCCGGCGCAGCTTGTAAAAGGATTCTGAAAATCGTGTACAAATTCCGGCACACGTTTGTCAGAATAAACACTCCGATACCAACCGAAAGCAACGGGTCAATAAAATACCATCCCGTATAACGAATAATCACGCTACCGATCAACACGGCCACCCATCCCAGCACGTCCTCCAGCAAATGTAACATCACTGCCCGCTGGCTGATCGAATTTCCTCTCATCAATCGCAAGGCTGCTCCCCCGTTCACGACAAGCCCCACCACCGCCAGCCACATCATCCCGGAATAATTCACCTCCGCGGGGTGAAATAAACGAGGAATCGTCTCCATAAACACAAAGATGGCCCCCACCAGCAACACGATTGAATTGATTAACGCCCCTAGCGTCGAAAATCGCTTATACCCGTAAGTAAACGTCACGGTCCTCTTCCTGTTCGAATAACGTTCCAGAAAATAAGAAACCCCAATAGAAAAAGCATCCCCGAAATCATGTACCGCATCGGAAATAATAGCCACCGAATTTGTCCACAACCCGCCAATAATCTCTATTATAGCGAATCCCAAATTCAAGAAAAAAGCAATCCCCAAATTCCTCGTGCTTTCTCCATGCTCATGTTGATGTCCCGTATGTGAATGATCATGTCCCATAAAATTATCGTCTAATCCGTAAAAGAACTTTTTCTTCAAAAATACGAAAAAATAGGACAAATAAAAATTAAATACCCCCTGCATTGTTTGGGGTACAAAATAATGCAGGGGGCTAACAAAAAAATCCTACTATTTCTTTATCTTCTCCTCGATACCATCCAGCATACGCCCTGCAAAAGAAACCACCGCCGGAGGTAACACCTTCAAATACGTTCGAACAAATTCACTCATCTGTCGCAAGACCTCCTGATCTTCCGATTGCACCAAACGAGTCATATTCATAATTAATAAATTACGAGCAGTACCACTCAACGCCTCAAAATTCTCCCAACATAATCTCATAAACGTGGCATCATTCTCTCTCACCCGTCCCTCGATCAAGCGAAACATCGGTTCATACTTATTTTTCTCGACTAATCCCAATTCTTGAATTTTACGTTTCAAAGCCTGGTAATCTTCCTCTTTGTATACCCCCTCTCGAAACATATAACCGGAAAAATAACGTCCTAGTTCTAAATTATACAAATGTTCAATTTTATCATAAATCGTTTTACGCACCGAAGCATCAAACCCGTCCCGATGATCCACCATGAAGCTAGCTTTCTCATCCGTCAAATCCAACGTGTAACGAGTGAACAGAAAAGAATTTTGAGACTCCAAACGTTGGACTTCCGTCAACGAAGCATAATAATCATTCACCACCTTAAAACCTTCCGCCTCCTTCCGCTGCTCCATCAAATACAAGGCGTAACGATTCACCAGATCAGGCGTACGCTCACCACCGGCATAACGTGCCGCCAACTCATCGGGTGCATAATTAGGATTCAACGCCTCATCCAACTTAGCCAAAAACTTGTCCGCATCCATCGCACCTTTCAACTCGGCCCGCACCTTTCCATCCGTGTCAACCACAACAAACGTGGGATAGGCAGTAACCCTGAAACGCTTAGCAAGCACCCGTCCCTCCTTCTCCGCATTCAACTTCAAACAAACAAATTTTGCATTAAAATAATCCCCTACTTGTTTCTGCGGGAATACATCTTTTGCCATCATCTTGCAAGGCCCGCACCAATCCGCATAGAAATCAACAAACACCATCTTACCCTCCTGTTTTGCAGTCTCAACAGCCTTTTCCCATGAAAGTTCCCGAAATTTAGTCTGGGCAAAACTTGTGATTCCCACAACTAAAGTCATTATCAAGAAAATCATCTTTTTCATCTCATCAAATTATTAATCCCCCGAAGTTCCCTCCGGGGGTATCTATGGATTATTCTTCTTCCCCTTCCTCCTCCGGTTCTTCTTCCGCAGGATCCTCCCCGTATTTCCATTCAACATCCACGACCTTCATGGTAACCGGCCAACAATCCTCCTCAGCATAATTCAATTCGGGTTTCTGAGCTCCACCAAGTTGTAGAAGCTTCAATTCTCCTTTTTGCCCACTATAAGTAGTCACCCAAAAAGAACTATTACTCAAAACAGCATCTGCTTTAAGACAGGAAATATCACTTTCCATCTCCATAGAACTTAACGTATTGTATGAATAATTGTAAGCATACAACGTCGACCCCACCGAATATAAAACGACATAAGCGTTAGACATAAAAGCATAATGCGTAGCTTTATCAAAATCAACAGCTACCGCTTTGTCTATCGTATATCCATTCACCTTGGTTGGATTATTGACCGTATTAAACATAGTCTTTGCTCCCGGTCTGAATCTATAAATGTAGTAATTAATATCCTCTCCTTCCAAATCTTTCATCAACGCTACGCAATCACACATATAATCTGTTGGAGAATTTCGTAAATTTTCACCATACACAATTGTTCTCTTCACACTTGCCTGATTCCAAGGAAATTTATCTCCCGGATAATCTATCAATTTCACACAAGAAGTTGCATTACTACCATATAAACTCCCAGGCCGTACAAAACACTCTTCATCCATATCATAGAAAAGGGGCAGCAAATTACCGGTAACCCTCGTTCCTAATTGAACAAATGCCATCGGATACGGTTTGAAAAATTCCTTACTGTATGCATTATAACGATTCATTGGATTTACATAAACTTCAGAACCATCACTTATCGAAATAGTCGTCATATAAATCGCACTATCAGTTATGATTCCCCGACTTTGATAATTACGCATAGTCATTGCAACACCATACCCAAAATTAGATTGCCTCGGAAACATATCGCGAATCCTTGGGATCTCCCTGGAAACCTCCATCTCCTCAATCACCATCATCTCATGAAATTCTCCGACAGGTATAAAATTATTCCCCCATGTCACCTTCATATCTTTTTCATCTGTCATTAACCAAAGGTGTGCCGAGTTTTCTTTACCACTCCTATTTCCCGTATAAATCAAATTACGAGCACCTTTCAGATGCAATTCAGAATTATCGAATATATTTTCAACCAACACGATAGAATTATCCGGTTTTTGCACTAACATATCCATCCGTGCTTCCCCATTGTCCATCTCTCCTAACAACACCCATCCCTGAGTTAATTCACTGAAAATAGTTACCCCCGTATTTTTGATCCACTCCAACCCGGTACTCTTATCAATCACTTGGAAATAAAGCGTGTAATTTCCCGGTTTAAAAGATACCACTGGCCACGTCAAATTCTTGGTTGTCCCCACCTCCGTGTGTTTGTGTTCCTTCCCGGAACAGAAAAACCACTTATATTCATAATTATCCTCGTTATCACCGTAGATATCACCCTCCACGGTCGGGTGAATCTTTAATGTATCCACTCCTTTTTCTAACGTTTGATTCATCTCTTCGTCAGCAAAAGTAATCGTCACCCCATTCTGATAATCGTAGTCATAATTTCCCTTGTCCTCCACGTCACAAGCCTGCCACATGAACAAGGACAACAGTAAAAATAATCCGTATCTCATTTTATTCCCTCCCATATTTATTCATTTGCTTGAGGTTTGTAATATTTTTTCACTAACTCTTCAGGCAGAGTCTCTTCGTTCCACCAAGAGATTCCGGGAACCCACATCATGGTACCTCTATCCTCCAATAACCACTCTTCCCAGCCATCTGCATCTCCTTTTTGGAGTCTGGCATATCCTAAATTAAATCTACGTTGCAAATCCGTTACGGCAGTTTGCCTGATTTTAGTTCCGCGACCTCCCTGCGTTATCGCTCCTAATTGCTCGAAATGAGCTTTGGTATATCCCGTCACATCCATCAAATATTGATACTTCGCGGGAGAAAAAGTCCCAAAATACGAGGAATACTCATTAGTACCCCAACCAAGCGGTCTCTGCAAAATATTATTAAAGAACACATCATGAACGGCCGGATCTCCTCCCGTCGCAAAATGAGTTTTCGTATCATTCCATCTTCCCGGTATCTGCCCCACTTCCGAAAAAGGCAAGGTAAAATGTTCACCCGGTTCTATACGGAACTGAATACGAGCCGTGTCATGCGTCAACCGAGCCGTTCTAAAAACTTTCAAGGTTACATACGCATGATTCTCTCCCGCCTTGATCACCTGCTCCTCCGTGAACCCCGTGTACTCCTCTTCCGGAATAGCGTTCGTACTGTCTTGAACGATCTCCACCCGGAACGGACGGTCATAATCCTTAATAGAACCCGAAATTCCCACCTTCATCGTAACATCGGCTTCCTCCGCTTCCAACGTACCGAATGAAACGTACGTGTAATTCTGGCGGGCCCATAAACTCTCGTTTCCGTGAGACGCACCATACTGCACGTCAAAATAAATACCATCCACCCCCTCGTACTCCATCACCTCTTTCCTTTCACAACCAGCTACCAAAAGACCTCCTATCACCCATAGGAATATCATTAATTTACAAGTATATATCTTCATAATCATCCGTTTTAATTGTTTGTCGAACCTCGTTTATCAACCTCCACGTCCGGTAACGGCCATTTGTAATTATCAGTCAACATCTCGTAAGTACCACCGATCTCCGATCCATTAAAAAACGTCGTTAAATTCAAACGTTTATAATAAAAAAACAATTGTCCTTCACCAATCACCTCCCGGGCAAACTCTTTCGTCACCAATTCTCTTACTTCATCCGAAGATGTTGCCATGATAGGCATATGACAATTCCGATGCTCCCGGATAGCAACCAAATACTCCAATGCCTCTTCGGGAGTTGCCGCACATTCCGCCGCAATCAAGTAAGCCTCACTCAAGCGAATCAAAGGAATCATATACAAGTACGTCTCCGTTCCATCTAATTCAGCCTCACGACCAGCATCCGCATATTTCAAGAAATACAAGGAACTATTGGCATCCACTTTTTCACCATCGTCATCATCATCGTCATCATCTTTTGGATCTCCCGTCGTAGTATATACAGCCCATGTCAAACTAGCACGCCAATCATTATCCGGATCATCATAAAAAACAGGAATCTGAGAATTGGAAGGACTACTCCCCATAAAAGTCAAGCGAGAAGTTAGCTGTAAAGCCGGAACAAAATAACTCGAATTAAGCTTCGAACGAGAAGAATTATAAATCGCGAAAAAGACTTCAGAAGAAAACAATAAATCATTTTTATCCTCAGCTTCCACTTGCTCCGGTGTCGTCCACGGGAAAATCATCTCATTTTCGTCCACCATATTCTTGTCAATCACCTCCTCTTTAGCAATGCGATAAGCCGTTGCCTTATCCCCTTTCCACAAATAAGCCCGTGCCAAAAGAGTCTGTACAGCAAAATAATTCAAACGCAACTGACGATAGGTAAAATCCGCCCGTTCCAACCCATCATCGGAAGTCACCGCATTACCCACTCCTGTGGTAAAAACAGGATCATTATCTTTCAATAACCGAACGGCTTCTTCCAAATCCTCGATCACCCGCTCAAGCACGTACTCGGCTGAACGCAACGGAGTGATATCACGCTTTGCCTCATTCTGATACGGGATTGTAATCATCGACTTCGTGTTTTCATTATAAGACGGCCCGTAAAGTCGTAACAAATCGAAATGAATCATAGCACGCAATGCCAAAGCCTCCCCCTTCACGATTGGATAATACTCCTCACTCAACGCACTATTCTCCTCGTCACAATGCACAAGCAACCCGTTAATATTCGCTACCAACGCATACATTTTCGTCCAAATATTATTAGACTTATTTTTAAATGCGTCATCATTAAATTGGTAATTAGCGAATACTTTATAATTATGGTTACCGCTCACCATATTATAATATTGAGCCATCACATCAATCACCCCCAAACTCAAATCCTCACCATACACATCAATCATACCCATATACACCCCGTTCAAAGCAATCATAAAACCGTTATTCGTTGAAAAGAGTGTGTTCTCCATGATCTTATCGTTCATCTTCACGTCCAACCAGTCGGAACAAGAGGTAGTCGACAATGCCAATGTCCCCGCCACCGCTAAAAATTTAAATATATTCTTTAGTTTCATAATAACAATTCATTAAAAGTTAAGCCCTATCGAGAATGATACCGAACGCTCGAACGGATAACTGGTTCCACGCTCCTCCTTAATCGAAGAAATCCTAAAAATATCATTCATGTATGCCGTGAAATTAATTGCCGAAGCCCCAATATACTTCAACCAGTCAGCATTTGTCGTGCGATAACCGATATTAATAGAATTGCACGAAAACGTATTCTCTTTCTCGATAAAACGGCTACTCATTTTGGTCGAATTCGTATCATCAATACGTTTAAAACGAGCAATATCACCCGGTTTCTGCCAGCGATCATACAAAGCCCGCTTATCCTGATTATACTTCAACTGGGAAGAACTAATATTCTCAACCTTATTAAATAAGGTTGATAACTGAGTCAAACCTCCCACCCGATAAGAGAACGACGCTCCGAAAGTAAATCCCTTATACACCAGAGAAGTCTGGAAAGAACCTTGAACCTTCGGGTTACTATCTCCAATCAACACCTCGTCCTCCTGCTTCCATTCATACGTGTACGAACCATCCTTCTTGATAAAAATCTCGTTACCGGTTGCCGGGTCTATACCCGCAGAACGTACGGCATAAACTCCCGTCGTGCTGGCATTATCATAATAACGCAATAAAGAAGCACTAGCTTGTCCGCGCTCATTATACTCCTGCAACAAATTACCTATTTTCTTGTATTTTGTAGTATTATGATTCAAGTTACCGCTGATATACCAGTTAAACTCCCGTTGCTTAATCAAATAATAAGTCATACTCACGGAAATAGAACGGTTATCGGTAGCACCCACGTTCATCGGTGCGGTCGCCGCCCCGGTTGAAGTAGGCATATCAATGCGCACCAACAACGGGTCGGTATCACGCATCTGGTAATCAACATTCAAATTCAAACGACTCGCAAAAAATTGAACATCCAACCCGAAATTATGCGTCACCGTACGTTGCCACTTCAAATTATTATTACCCCACGTTTCCACCCAAGCAGCGAGCCCAAAAGGATTGGAATGAGCTGTATTATACATGTAAATACTGGACGACAACTTTGCATCGTAATTCTGGTTACCGGGATTACCCAATGAATAACGTAACTTTAAATAATTAATCACCTTGCTATCAGCTAAAAAATGTTCATTATGCACGTTCCACCCAACTCCCACAGCCCAAGTCGTCGCAAACGGATCGTTAATACCAAACTGAGATGCTCCATTCGTCGTTAAGTTAAAATCTATTAAATAACGCATATTGTAAGCATAATTCGCATTAAAATAATAACTAACACTCCGGCTCTTGCTATCCGAAGCACTAGGCTTTCCTGTTACATAACTGGAGGAAAAATTCGGACTGGAAAACTGATCGGTAGTATACCCTTGAGCCCCAAAACCGTAAGATTCCTGATTTTTATCCGAGAACTGCATACCGGCTACCCCGTTCACCGTATGATCGCCAAAAGAACGACCAAAAGTCAAATTCAAACGTCCTGTAATTGAATTGTTTGAAGATGAATTCTTGGTATAAGTTCCCTTCTTGTCCGCATCGGTCTTGGCAAAAAACGTCTCGTTCGGAGAACGGAAACGCTCCGCTTCTGACTTCGACATCTGGTATTGTAAATTACCGCGTACGCGGAAATAGGTCAAGAAACGGTACTCGATTTGGAAATTATTCGTTATACTCCAAGTATTCGTCTCATTCGTGCTTGCTTGTTGGTAATCCCACAAAGGATTCCAAATATAATCATAATTATTCACCCCGGCCAAACTCTCCCGATACACATACTTGGGCACCTCTCCGTCAACCGTACGCTTAGCATAGAACGGGTTCATCTGAGAATACGCCGAGAAATCCACCGGATTATTCACGGCCTTGGTTTTTCCGATCATCGTTTGGTTCGAAAACGACAAATCTTTTACTCGATAAGACAAACGGATATTCCCGTTCAAGACATCACGACTTGACTTCTTCATCACCCCTTGTGTATTATTATAAGAAATTCCCACACCATAAAGAAACGTCCGATCTCCACCATCGACAAACACATTATGCCCCTGTGTAAAAGCCGTACGCAAAGGCTCGTTCATCCAATACGTATCATATCCCTCTTTCACTAATTTCAAACGGGCGTAATAACGTGCTCGTTGAGACTCATTGATAATTTCTCCGTTCTCATCCAAATTGACACCGTTTGCATCCTTATACGCCCCAGCCAGTTTCTCGTATTCCAGTTTCTCGGCCGCATTCATCAAATTAAAATCACTCAAATCAGCCCAACCCACCGTGAAATTTCCAGTGTAAGAAAAACGCAACTGTCCCTGTTTCGGCTTCAACGTTTCCACGACAACCACACCATTAGCAGCCCTCGACCCGTAAATTGCCGTGGCCGAAGCATCCTTCAAAATTGTCAATGACTCCTTCAAAATAGAAATACTCTCCACGCGATCCATATTCAAATCTTGAATAGCCTCCAACGTCGTCTCGAAACCGTCCAAAATAAACAACGGTTGATTAGGATCCGTGCTATACTCTTGCGACAAATCCGTCACGTTAATCTTACCATTAATACTGATATCCATCAACGCATTCGGGTTAGATCCCTGCGCCCGATTCTCCGTGATAATAAACGACGGGTCCAAAACGCTCAAACTCCGAAGCACGTTCTGCGGACCAATCTGTTTCAAATCTTCTGCTTTAAATGTTGACACAGAACCGGTAAATGTCTCGATATTACGCGTATATATACCCGTGATCACCGTCTCTTCCAACTCCGTCACATCTTCCTCCAACTTCACGTCAATCACACTCTTATCCCCGACAACCACCCGCTTACTTTTCATCCCCATGAATGAATACAGCAATACGAGATTTTTGGAATCACTACACTCTATCGAGTACGCTCCATCCACTCGTGTCGTTGTCCCCAACTTAGTTCCCTCAATCATAACAGTCACCCCCGGTAACGGTTGCCCCGTTTCATCAAACACACGCCCTGACACTTTTCGAGATTTCACCTGTTGCTGTTGCGCACCGACCTTTTCCTCGCGTTTTAATACAATAGTTTTATCCTCTACCGACCATACCAAATTTGTCCCAGCCAAACACTTCGTTAACACCACACTCAATCTCTCGTTCGTAAATCGAAATGTCAAGTTTTTCACCGCGGCCACCTGCTCATCCTGGTACAAAAAAGTATATCCCGTCGACTTCTCCAAAATAGAAATAATCTCCGTCAATTTTGCATTCTGCACCTCAAAAGAGACCTTCTCGTCTTGAGCGTATGTTCTTGTCAAGAATGATGATGACAAGAAGATGACAAACATCACCTTACGACATATCACCCACAAGCCTCTTTTACTAAAAAGCGCTCCGTGTTTCATCTTTACCATTTTTTTTAATTTAAATTAAACAAATGAACGGTCTTCTCCCCGCTTCACGAGACAGTCTTGGGCCCGATGACTGTTTTTCATTTTTCGGTTATATAAATCGTCCTACCTTCTATATTAAAAATCAATCCACCGGTCTTTTCCAACATACGCACGGTTTGTTCAAAATTACTATAACGTCGCATATTTCCCGTGAATGAAATCTTTTTTGTCTTCTCGTTTCTAAACACGACCTCCACGTCGTACCACCTAGAAACCACCTGCATCACCCGCTCCAAAGGTTGCTGCTGAAATACAAACAATCCTTTTTGCCAAGCTACATACGGAAACACATCCACCTCCATCTTGATCAAATGCCCCTCCTTATCTAAAATACCTTGCTCGTTCGGAATCAATACCACACTTTGATTTTCCGACGACAAACGCACCATCCCCTCGACCAACGTCGTCACCACCTGTTCTTCCTCCTCGTAACTGCACACGTTAAAAGTCGTTCCCAAAACCTCGATTCTAGCATTCTCCACCTCTACCACAAACGGATGATCCGGATCTTTCGTCACCTCGAAATACCCCTCTCCCCGTAAAAACACCTGCCGCTCCTCTCCATCAAAACGTACTGGATAACGCAATTCCGATTCTGAATTCAAACAAACCAACGTGCCATCACCCAACACCACGGAATACTCCCCTCCTCGCGGAACCCGTAAAATATTATATTGTAACTCTACCGATAGACTATCCTCCCCACATTGCCTCTCGCCGACATAACTCACTCGTTCCTCTGTTGAATGTACTTCCATTCCCTCGTGCATCCACACCGAATCCAACTGCCCCTTACCCAATATCACGCACTCGCCATCAGATAAAATCAACTCGGCCTTCGAACCCGATGCAATAATTTCCGCCCCCTCCTCCGTCAACACATCCCCACTCGACAAGAACTCTGTCCCGGAATAAAACCACACTCCCCAAAGCAAAAGAACCGAAGCGGCTACCACGGATACGCGACGCCATTTCCGCACCCGTAAACGTTTCTTACAACATTTTTTTACCTGCATATAAGCACTAACGGCATCCACTCGTTCCCTCTGTTCAGTCTTCATCTTCATAAAATCAGAGGACATCACTTTCGCATATAACGCCTCGTTTTCTTCACACTCTTCCCTCCAAGCCCGAACCCGGGCTTCTTCCTCTACCGTTAATTCATGTTGTAACGCTTTCACCAACAACACCACCACTTCTGAATAATTCTCGAACATATCGTATTTGCTAAATTTTACATATACGACACATTAAAAATAAAAATAGGTAGTAAAAAGGTTAATTATTTTTCATTTTAACATTTCGTCACCTCTCGATATCCTCATAAACAACTTATAATCAGACAACAACATTAGATTAAAGGTAATAAAAAAACATACAATTTTCCTAACTTCTCTTTCAACACCTGCTTAGCAGCTTGCTTCCGTTTCTTCACCGTCTCCTCGCCAACATTCAACTTCTCGGCAATTTCTTTCACTCGATATCCCTCCAACGTCAATGTAATCACCTGTTTATATGTCGACGGCAATGAATCCATAGCTTGGTTTACCAACCGAAAGATCTCCTCTTCAATATATTGATTAATTTCCACGATACTTAGCTTCTCTTCCTTATACGAACGCATCATCTCCTCTCTTAATTTTTCACCTCGCAAATAATTAAAGCACCGGAAACGTACCATCTGATAAATATAAGCCGAAAAGTTTTCCACACCCTTCCATTGTTCCCGTAACTCCCACATCTTCACAAACACATCCTGCACCAAATCTTCCGCTATCGTTTCATCCTTCACGTAATAACGTGCAAAAGAAAGTAAAGAAGGGTAATACTCCATAAATAAATTATGGAAAAGCTCCTCTTCATGTGTTATTTGTTTACTTTTCATAGACCTTATTCTATCACATTCATAACGCAAATGTAATTTGTTTTCATATTTAATCAAAATTCAAACAAAAATGCATATTTTAAAATATATACTCAATTCAATCACCCACATTTGAAATTTAAGATATAATAAGTCTAAGCTCATATTTATCCTTTGTTGATTCAAATAAAATACCTACTTTTGTTCCTCGAAAAAGTGGAAAGATTTGGCTGATTGCAACCACGGAAAAAAAGCGCTAAAATGCATATTAATTCTGAATTCAACCATCCATGTACTTTCCTATAGTTTAATTTACGATTTATGATCTATGATTTACGATTTCCCGGGATAAACATCCGAAATCTTTAAATCTTAAATCTTAAATCCTTAAATCTAAAATGAATTATGGGATATTTATTTACATCTGAATCTGTATCGGAAGGTCACCCCGACAAAGTGGCAGACCAGATTTCCGATGCTGTACTTGACAAAATCATCGCCTTTGACCCGGATGCCAAAGTAGCTTGTGAGACCTTGGTGACCACCGGACAAACCATTGTTGCCGGGGAAATCAAAACCAAAACATACGTAGACGTGCAACATATCGCCCGGGAAGTAATCAATCGTATCGGCTACACGAAAAGCGAATACATGTTCGACGGGAACAGTTGTGGGGTACTGAGCGCCATTCATGAGCAATCTCCCGACATCAACCGCGGAGTCGTTCGGGAAGACCCTATGGAACAGGGAGCCGGAGATCAAGGCATGATGTTCGGTTACGCCTGTAACGAAACGGATAACTACATGCCGCTATCTCTTGAGTTATCACATTTACTATTGTACGAGCTAGCACAAATCCGCAAAGAAGGTCAAGAAATGACTTACCTGCGTCCAGACTCCAAATCGCAAGTAACAATCGAATACGGGGAAGACAATAAACCCGTACGGATTCACACCATCGTGATCTCCACCCAACATGACGAGTTTGTCAAAGCCACGGCACCCACCCCGGATGCACAACTGGAAGCCGATGCTCAAATGGTGGATCAAATACGCTGGGATATCATCAATATCTTGTTGCCAAGAGTGAAACGCCAACTACCGGAACGAGTACAGGCCCTTTTCGACGAAGATCTGATTCTTCACGTGAACCCTACCGGAAAATTCGTGATCGGTGGCCCTCACGGGGATACGGGATTAACTGGAAGAAAAATTATCGTTGACACCTACGGGGGCAAAGGAGCCCACGGGGGAGGTGCTTTCTCCGGGAAAGATCCATCTAAAGTGGACCGTTCTGCCGCTTATGCCGCACGGCACATCGCCAAAAACATGGTTGCTGCCGGAATTGCCGATGAGATACTGATACAGATTTCATACGCTATCGGTATCGCACAACCTGTCGGGGTCTTCGTGAACACTTACGGAACAGCCAGAGTGAACTTAAGTGATGCTGCCATTGCCGAGAAAATCACCTCTATCTTTGATTTGCGCCCGAAAGCCATCGAGGAACGTCTGAAACTCCGCAACCCGATCTATCAAGAAACAGCAAGCTACGGCCATATGGGACGTACTCCCAGAATTGTAAAAAAGGTATTCACCTCGAATTATTGGCCAACCATCGAGAAAGAAGTAGAACTTTTCACGTGGGAGAAACTGGATTACATCGAGAAGGTCAAAGAGGCATTTAAATAAGGCAATTATATACTATTTTACAGCATATGCCTGTAATGCTTGTTTTTATGCTCAAACACCTCCGTCACTTGGCAACGAAAGAGACGGGGGTGTTTTATGTGAAACAAGAGTTTTGCCCCCTTTATCCAAACAACCACCTATCCTTACGTTAAGCTTGGCTTACCCTTACTCTAAGCCATAAACACAACAACTACACATCACCAACACAGCATATACATACATTAGTGTCTATACTACGTTTGTGATGTGTAAGAATTCCCTTAGTATCTTAGGCCAAGGATAGAGGATAGATAAAGATTCCCCTTTCCTTCTATAGAGGGAATTTGAAGCTAGGATTTGGGAGCACCTTTTATTCCCTTCTTCCCAAATAAATCATGATATAATATAATAAGGTAGCCAAAGAAGAAAGTGCGGCAATCACATAGGTATACGCAGCCCATTTCAAAGCATCCTTAGCACTCTCTTGCGATTCATAAGTCGTGATACCGGAATTACGTAACCAAGCCAAAGCCCGGTGACTGGCATCTATCTCGACTGGCAGAGTAATGATACTAAACAAAGTTGTCATCGCAAAAAGAGCTATACCGATCAACAATAAATTGGGGAAAGTGTCGACCAAAATAATTCCCGCCAACAAAATCCATTGCACCCAATGCGACGCAAAACTCACCACCGGAACCAGAGCCGAACGTAATTGCAACATACTATACGCTTGAGCATGCTGTAAAGCGTGTCCACATTCATGAGCAGCGACAGCGGCGGCTGCCACATTGGCACCATAATATACTTCGTGACTTAAATTAATAGTCTTGTTCGTGGGGTTGTAGTGATCCGTCAATTGTCCTTCCACACTACCGATTTTTACGCCTTGCACCCCGTTATCCCGCAACATTTTCTCCACCACGTCACGTCCCGTCATCCCGTTAGCAGTAGGTATCTTAGAGTATTTCTTAAAACGACTTTGTAATTGATGGCTCACCAGCCAGCTCAACAAAGTAAACCCGATAAATATAATCCAAATTAAAGGTAATCCTGCCATATTCAAATAATCAATTAAAGTTTTTCCAAAGATATACAAAAAGTACGCCATCGCCCTAGAGCATGATATATAAAAAATACTAATACGGGCTTTCTATATTTATTTTCATCAAGAATGACATTCTCTATTGTTTTTTTAGAAAATCTTCACTAATTTGTAACCCTCGAATCATTCGAAGAGTTATATACGTTTACAATATTAATCTAAACCGTATTATAATGAAAACCTATAAACCTAACGAAATTAAAAACATCGCGCTCGTGGGTAGTGCCGGGTCCGGCAAAACCACGTTAGCGGAAGCTATGATGTATGAGGGCGGGGTCATCCCGCGCAGAGGTAGCATTAGTGCAAAAAACACTTCATCCGACTACCGTCCGGTAGAACAGGAATACGGATCATCAGTATTCCCGGCTGTATTATATACAGAATGGAAAGAGCATAAGCTCAATTTCATTGACACGCCGGGAGCAGACGATTTCGTAGGAGGAGTTATCTCTGCGCTGAACGTTGTTGATACCGGAGTAATGGTTATTAACGCCGTCAGAGGTATTGAAGTCGGTACCGAAATCATCAGCCGCCATGCCAAAAGACTAAATAAACCGCTCATTTTCGTTATAAATCAGGTTGATCACGAGAAAGCAAACTTTGATCACACGGTGGAACAGGCCAAAGCAGCTTTCGGCTCGAAAGTTGTGCTAGTTCAATACCCGGTGAACCCGGGAATCGGCTTTAACCGCGTCATCGACGTCTTGAAAATGGAGATGTATCAATGGAAACCGGAAGGCGGTAAACCCGACGTACTCCCCATTCCCAAGGAAGAAGAAGAAAAAGCGAACGAATTACATAACGCACTGATCGAAGCGGCTGCCGAAAACGACGAGGGATTGATGGAATTATTCTTTGACAAGGGTAGTCTCACGGAAGATGAAATGCGTGCCGGAATCCGCAAAGGACTTATCGCACGAGATATGTTCCCCGTTTTCTGCGTGTCGGCAGAAAAAGATATGTGCGTACGCCGTTTTATGGAGTTCGTGATCAACGTGGCTCCCAGTGCCAGCTCCATGCCACCTTCCATTACGGAAGATGGGGACGAAGTTCCGTACGATGAGAAAGGCCCAACTTCTTTATATATGTTCAACACGACGGTTGAACCTCACTTGGGTGAAGTGATCTACTTTAAAGTAGCATCCGGGACTATCCACGAGGGGGACGACCTGTACAATGTCACCAATGATGCGAAAGAACGTATCTCAACACTATACGCAGTGGCCGGAAAGAACCGGACGAAAGTGACTGAAATGATGGCCGGAGACATCGGAGCTACCGTGAAATTGAAAAACACGAATAACGGCGATACATTGAACGAGAAAGACGTTCATTATAAGTTCGGCAAGATTCAATACCCGAATCCTCGTTTCAGAACAGCCGTCAGGGCCGTGAACACGAGCGACGAGGAAAAACTGGCGGAAATCCTGCAACGGATTCACCAGGAAGACCCGACATTCCTCGTGGAATATTCCAAGGAATTAAAACAAATGATCATCTCCGGACAGGGCGAGTTCCACTTGAACACCATGAAATGGCGTATCGAGCACAATGATAAACTGGAAATCGAATTCTACCCGCCACGTATTCCGTACCGTGAAACCATCACGAAATACGCTTACGCAGACTATCGCCACAAGAAGCAATCGGGTGGTGCCGGACAATTTGGTGAGGTTCATCTCGTGATTGAACCCTACACGGAAGGAATGCCCGCCCCAACCATGTACAAGATCAATGGCGTGGATAGTAAAATTTCTGTGAAAGACACCGAAGTTGTTGAACTTCCGTGGGGCGGTAAACTGGTATTCTACAACTGTATCGTGGGAGGTGTGATTGACGCACGTTTCATGCCCGCTATCCTGAAAGGGATCATGGAAAAGATGGAAGAAGGACCGCTTACCGGATCATACGCACGGGATATACGTGTCAGCGTGTACGACGGAAAAATGCACCCCGTGGATTCAAACGAAATTTCGTTCAAACTTGCCGGACGTCACGCTTTCAGCACAGCGTTCAAACAAGCATCCCCGAAGATTTTGGAGCCGATCTACGACGTGGAAGTTCTCGTTCCGGATGAATACATGGGTGATGTCATGGGCGATCTGCAAACTCGTAGAGCAATCATCATGGGAATGGAAGCTGATTCCGGATTCCAGAAATTGATGGCTAAAGTACCGTTGAAAGAGATGCAACGCTACTCCACGGCATTGAGTTCCATCACGGGAGGACGAGCGACTTTCACCATGAATTTCTCCGGATATGAAAAAGTACCAGCTGAAGTTCAAGAAGAATTGTTGAAAGCTTACCAAGAGCAAGAAGAAGACGAATAGACAGAAAAGCAGAAAGCCGATCAATGATCGGCTTTCTTTCTTAAAGAACGACCGCAATTCAAGGACATTTTCTTATTTTTGCATCGAAATCAAAACACTCAATTTATGCACCTGTTTTACACGCCGGACATCACGACAAACGAGTACACGCTCCCGGAAGAGGAATCCAAACATTGTATCAAAGTACTCCGCCTAGAGGTAGGAAACGAAATTTTCCTTATCGACGGGAAAGGCGGTTTCTACCGATGCGAGATTATCCAGGCACAACCGAAACGCTGTGAAGTTCGCTGTGTGGAAAAAACAGAGGAGTACGGGAAACGGGCTTTCCACATTCATATTGCCATTGCCCCGACAAAAAATATTGAACGAATCGAATGGTTTCTGGAAAAATGCACGGAGATCGGGATTGACGAAATTACTCCCCTACTCTGCGACCACTCAGAACGCAAGGTGATCAAGGAAGATAGACTGGAGAAAGTAATTATTTCCGCCATGAAACAATCCTTGAAAGCCTATTTACCGAAACTCAACCCCCTGACAGAATTTTCCCGTTTCGTAAAAAACAATCCATCCACGTTGCAATGTATCGCTTATTGTGACGAGGGGTATAAAAAATCACTTCAAGAAATCTATCAACCCGGCCAAGACATCACGATCCTCATCGGCCCGGAGGGAGACTTTTCGGGAAATGAAATCACACTGGCCCTAGAAAACAACTTCATACCCGTAACCCTTGGAGAAAGCCGCCTGCGAACGGAGACTGCCGGAATTGTTGCTTGCCATAGTATCAATTTTATGAATGAAATAAAACATAAATCCCAAATGAAGTAGTTCTGCCATATTATTTGTATTTTTGCAGACACAAGATTAAATGTTTTTCTGAATTTATTTATCGTGGATTTTATTAACGAATTGAACGAGAACCAACGAGAGGCCGTCGTGAACACGGAAGGCCCCACACTTGTGATTGCCGGAGCAGGATCGGGTAAAACAAGGGTATTGACATATCGTATTGCAAACTTGTTGAGTAAAGGAGTACCCGCATACCGTATTCTCGCACTGACGTTTACCAACAAAGCCGCACGGGAGATGCAAAAACGTATTGCCACCCTCGTGGGACAAGGTAATGCTGCCAACTTATGGATGGGAACCTTCCACTCCATTTTCTCCAAAATTCTACGGGTTGAGGCCGAGCATCTCGGGTACACGTCCAATTTCACGATATATGATTCACAGGATTCGAAAAACCTGATCAAGTCTATTGTCAAGGACCTGAAACTGGACGACAAGGTGTACAAGCCCAACGACGTACTGGGACGCATCTCCATGGCCAAGAACAATCTCGTCGTGGCACAGGCATACGCCCAATCGGCAAAGATCACTTCTGCCGACCAAGCGGCCAAGAAACCCATGATCTCGGAAATATACAAGTATTACCAAGCCCGTTGCAAGCAAAGCGACGTCATGGATTTCGATGACCTCCTATTGCAAACGAATATTCTCTTCCGGGATTTTCCGGAGATACTGGAAAAATACCAGAAGAAGTTCGACTACATACTCGTGGACGAGTACCAGGACACAAACTATTCACAGTACCTCATCATCAAAAGACTGGCTGAACAGCATAAAAACATCTGTGTGGTAGGTGATGACGCGCAAAGTATTTATTCATTCCGGGGTGCCCGCATCGAGAACATCTTGAATTTCCGAAATGATTACCCGGGCTACAAGTTGTGCAAGCTGGAACAAAATTACCGTTCCACGACCACCATCGTTGACGCAGCCAATAGCATCATCAGCCGGAACAAGGAACAAATTCCGAAAAAAACATTCTCCCAGAACGAAGAAGGAGATAAAATCCGGGTGATGAAAGCCTTATCCGACAAGGAAGAAGGTTTCCAAGTGGCACAGGAGATATTCCGCATCTCCCAAAACGAACAAGCGGAGTTCAATAATTTCGCTATCCTGTATCGGACAAACGCCCAGTCCCGTATCATGGAAGAGGCCTTACGAAAAAGAAACATACCTTATAAAATATACGGTGGACTTTCATTCTACCAACGCAAGGAGATCAAAGACCTGATTGCCTACCTGCGACTGACAATCAACCAAAATGACGAGGAAGCCTTAAAACGAATCATCAATTATCCGCGGCGAGGCATCGGAGACACCACGATCGACAAGCTGAAAGAAGTGGCACAAAAATACAACGTGAGCATCTGGACGTTACTTTGCAACTTGAACAAAGTTCCGGGTATGGTTTCTGTCATGACTGCAGCCAAACTAACTCATTTCAGACAACTTATCGAGGGATTCACCGAGATTGCCAAAGAAGAGAATGCATACGAAACAACTTATCGAGTGGCCAAAGCATCCGGTATCATAGAAGACCTTTCTTCCGATGACACGCCGGAAGGAGTATCCCGCCGAGAAAACATACAGGAGTTAATGAATGCTGTCAAAGATTTCTGTGAAACCGCTTACAAGGAAGGGCGGGATGACAAACTCCCCGCATTTCTGGAAGGTGTTGCCCTGTTAACCGATCAGGATAGCGAGAAACCGGAAGACAATAATAAGGTGACCCTAATGACCATCCACTCCGCCAAGGGACTGGAGTTTGAAAACGTCTTTATCGTGGGCATGGAAGAAGAACTTTTCCCCGCCCAGCAAAGTGCCTATTCCCCTTCCGCTTTGGAAGAAGAGAGAAGGTTGTTTTACGTGGCACTGACCCGTGCAGAGAAAAGAGTGATCATGACCTATTCCACTTCCCGGTACAAAAATGGTAACGTGGTCTATCCGCAACCCTCCCGGTTTATCGCAGAAATCGACCCGCACTACTTGGATGGATTTTTCACCCCGGCCCGTCCCTCCATGGGACGCTCATTACACGGTCCCGGAATACAGGAAAAAGTAGCACGTCCTAACATTACCCTTCAACCCAAGGTTGAAGTGCCGGACATTGACACCTCGAAACTGGTACCCATCAACGGGGAACAGATTATTCCCGGCATGGTGATCTTTCACCCCAATTTTGGCCCGGGAAAGGTAATTTCCATAGATGGCTTGGGAGTAAATAAAAAGGCAAAAGTGATGTTCCCAAAGCATGGTCAAAAGGTTTTATTGTTAAAGTTTGCAAAACTTTACGTGCAAGGACATACAAATTAATGACTTAATAAACAAAAAATATTATATTTGCAACATATTCTAATTTCTAATAGATGCGAGGGATTGATTATTCCGGTATTTTAATGTGATTTTCCGGCGTTTTCCCATAAAATAAAAAATTTTTAAGACCAAAATTATCCTGTAATGGACTATAATAGCCAAAGAAAAAAACTTATTCTTCCCGAATATGGAAGGAATATTCAAATGATGGTTGACCACCTGGCAACAATAACAAACAGAGACGAACGTACCCGTGCAGCCAAAACAGTAATCAGCGTGATGGGAAATCTTTACCCACACCTTCGGGATGTTCCGGATTTCCGTCATAAATTGTGGGATCACCTGATGATCATGTCAAACTTCACGCTGGACATTGATTCTCCTTACCCACTCCCGGAAAAAGATATTCTGGAAGAAAAACCGGAAAAGTTACCGTATAACAATCACCGGATCAAATACAAACACTACGGTCTTCTCACCGAAAAACTAATTGAGAAAATCAAAGAAACAGAAGACCCCGAAATCAAAAGAGTACTTACGGTGTTAACCGCCAACCACATGAAAAAATCATTCCTTACGTGGAATAAAGACTCCGTGGAAGACGATCAAATTTACAACGACATCAATACATTATACGGTGGCAATATCGAAATGCCGGAAGGGATGATCCTTTCTCATTCGAAAGACTTGTTGCAGAAGAAAAATACCAAACCCACGAATAACAACAAGCAACAGAAAAACAATAAGAAACAATTTTACAAAAAACACAACTAAAATCATCCAATCTAAAATTACTTGAGATGTTAGTTACTCTAATCTTCGGGGGAAATCAAGGGGATCGGAAAGCCTTGATCGGTGAGGCCATAACGGAAATGTCAAGCATAGGGAAGATCGAACTCTGTTCTTCCCTTTACGAAACCGCCCCGTGGGGATTCGAATCATCTGATTCTTTTTATAATCAAATTGTTACTTACGAAACAAATCTACTTCCAGAAGAAGTTTTGGATAAATGTCAGGCCACAGAACAAAAACTCGGACGAGTCCGCTCCGGTACTCAGTTCTGTTCCCGAACCATGGATATAGACATTCTTTTCTGTGATTCCCAAATCATCAACACGCCTCGCCTGACAGTTCCTCATCCCAGACTAGCACAACGTAATTTCGTACTTGCCCCCCTGAACGAAATCATGCCGGCCTTCATTCATCCGGTCATTCACAAAAACATTGCCACTCTTCTCGCAGAATGCACGGACACGCTAAAAGCGGAGATAATTTGAAAAAATAAACTCCTCCGTCACTTCGTGCCACCTCCTCTATAAACAGAGGAGGAGCTGGTGA
>OGJK01000891.1_pt1 | contig 29546 bp, 20 predicted proteins | sample 1571961 | NCBI WGS metagenome assembly OGJK01 (sample SAMEA2582120, study PRJEB24529) | metagenome | biome: Human gut stool | place: China | collected 2011 | reverse complement strand
CCGTAAGGACAGTTTTGGCCCGTATGTCCGGCTGATGAGCGTCACCCTGAACTGAGTCAGGGCATTCTGATGAGCAGAATTATCGCCACTACCGGACCATTCTTAACCGATTTTCTGTAGGGATTTTATCGTGTCAGACACACTCCCCGGGACAACACTTCCCGACGACAATCACGCCCCCCTGGTGGGGGCTGCCCTGCACCGTGACGCCCTGTTTTGGCGCCCGTCTGGTGCAGGAAGGCAAGCAGTTACATTAGTGCCGGTATCAGAGGCCGGTTCAGCGACGCGGATGCATACCATCCGGACCAGGCCTTTTCGCTGCTGATGAAACAACTGGAACTCATGCTCACCAGCGGTGAACTGAATCCCCGCCATCAGCATACCGTCACACTGTATGCGAAAGGGCTGACCTGGCCGACCCCACCGGCAGTTGTGGTTATGTTTATCTGGCTGTTTATACGGCACCGGTAGTTCCCTGATTTTCAAATCAGTAACCTAAAGCTTCTGTTCATCAACTAACTAAGAACTATGAATTACGGGGCCCTTTATGGGGCCTCAGCAATTAACGACATTATCAAATAACAAAAAAAACAGTTTATTAAAGAAAAAATTCCATTCCTGCAGGGGACACCATCCTTGTGTTTATCCCTAAAACCACATAAAAACCGTAAATTAAATTCGAACTAGCAGGCCGAATAAGGCACACCAGGAACTCGTGGTTTTATTCATTATGAAGTGGTTTTTACCTGTTCTCTTAGCCAGGTAATAAACGCTTCAATTTTTGGCCACTGCCTGCCCGGTAATGTGGTGATGTAATAATGCTGATGGCATTTCACCGTCATATCGCCAAACGGCGCGACGAGCTCACCACTGGCAAGCCTTTTTTGTACCAGGCGTTTTCTTCCCATCGCCACCCCAATATGATTCATCGCGGCAATAACAGCTAAATCAGAACGATCAAAGCCAATTCCAGAAGATGTCGGCAAATTAACCGCATAATGTTGCGCCCAACTATGCCATTCATCCGTACCGGAGTCGTTGCTCCATGCCTGTCTGTCATGGAGCAACGTACAGTGACACAGGTTAATTACCGTGTTGGTTAAAGCATGTCTTTGAGCGTATTCCGGGCTACATACTGGCAGGATTTCTTCATCCATCAGAAAGTGATGAGTGAGTTGCGCTGACGGCGCATCATCAAAGTAGATCGCCAAATCGATTCCGGCACGTTGCAGATTGACGTTGTCATTACCAGTGAGCACGGTGAGCGAAATAGACGGATACCGGCGTGTAAAGTCACCTAATGCGGGCACCAACCAGCATTGGGCGATAGAGGGCCGGGAATACAGAGTTAACGTTCCCGATAACTCCTGATTTTTGATATCAAGAATTTCCTAGTTCAGGGTATCCAGCGACGATTTTAGCGCCCAATAAACACGTTTCCCCTCGTGCGTTAATTCCACTTTGCGATGGGAACGAACAAACAACTGAATGCCCAATTCTTCTTCCAGCTGATTGATACGGTGACTTACCGCACTGGGGCTCAGCGACAATTCCTCTGCCGCCAGGGCGAAGGACTGATGCCTGGCAGCCACTTCAAAAGTATGCATTTTTGATAATTGCCAGCCGTTAAGCAGCCGATTTCTTATTTCACGAAGGGGTTCCATAATCACCTCATTTTTCGCTTAAGTGTAAAAAAATAGCGGCAAAATTTCAGCTATGAGATGAGCTAAAGTGAACCATATCTCAATTCACCTTCATTTTTAGATGTAAATCACTCCATTGATGCAATTTACCTCATGTGAAAGGCAAATTTTATCGTTTGTCAGCCTGCGTTGTTTTTTTGTCCAATATCATCAGGTTAATCACAGGGGAAGGTGAGATATGCACTCTCAAATCTGGGTTGTGAGCACGCTGCTTATCAGCATCGTGTTAATTGTACTGACCATCGTGAAGTTCAAATTCCACCCGTTTCTGGCGCTGTTGCTGGCCAGCTTCTTCGTGGGAACGATGATGGGCATGGGACCACTGGATATGGTAAATGCTATTGAAAGTGGAATTGGCGGAACGCTGGGGTTCCTCGCAGCGGTTATCGGCCTTGGCACGATACTGGGAAAAATGATGGAAGTATCCGGGGCCGCAGAAAGAATTGGTCTGACACTTCAACGCTGCCGCTGGCTTTCAGTTGATGTCATTATGGTGCTGGTTGGCCTGATTTGTGGCATCACGCTGTTTGTTGAAGTGGGCGTCGTGCTATTGATTCCTCTGGCTTTTTCAATTGCCAAAAAAACCAATACCTCATTATTAAAGCTTGCCATTCCGCTATGTACCGCATTGATGGCAGTGCACTGCGTGGTTCCTCCACATCCGGCTGCTTTATATGTTGCCAATAAGCTGGGCGCAGATATCGGTTCGGTGATCGTCTACGGTTTGCTGGTTGGGCTGATGGCATCACTGATCGGTGGCCCACTTTTCCTTAAATTTCTGGGTCAACGACTGCCCTTTAAACCTGTACCCACAGAGTTTGCAGATCTCAAAGTTCGCGATGAAAAAACACTACCGTCATTAGGCGCAACGTTATTCACCATACTGCTACCCATTGCGCTGATGTTGGTTAAAACGATTGCCGAATTGAATATGGCGCGTGAGAGTGGTTTGTATATCTTGGTTGAGTTTATTGGCAACCCTATCACTGCCATGTTTATCGCCGTGTTTGTCGCCTATTATGTGTTGGGTATACGCCAGCATATGAGCATGGGGACGATGCTCACACATACGGAAAATGGCTTCGGTTCTATTGCTAATATTTTGCTGATTATCGGGGCCGGAGGCGCATTCAACGCCATTTTAAAAAGCAGCAGTCTCGCTGATACGCTGGCAGTTATTCTCTCCAATATGCATATGCACCCGATTCTTCTGGCCTGGTTAGTGGCTCTTATTCTGCATGCGGCAGTGGGCTCCGCTACCGTGGCAATGATGGGGGCAACGGCAATTGTTGCACCCATGCTGCCGCTTTATCCCGACATCAGCCCGGAAATTATTGCGATTGCTATCGGTTCAGGTGCAATTGGCTGCACGATCGTTACGGACTCGCTTTTCTGGCTAGTGAAGCAATATTGCGGCGCTACGCTCAATGAAACATTTAAATACTATACGACAGCGACATTTATCGCTTCAGTCGTCGCTCTGGCGGGCACATTCCTGCTGTCATTTATCATCTAAGCGCAAAGAGACGTACTATGGAAAACGCTAAAATGAACTCGCTCATCGCCCAGTATCCGTTGGTAAAGGATCTGGTTGCTCTTAAAGAAACCACCTGGTTTAATCCTGGCACGACCTCATTGGCTGAAGGTTTACCTTATGTTGGCCTGACCGAACAGGATGTTCAGGACGCCCATGCGCGCTTATCCCGTTTTGCACCCTATCTGGCAAAAGCATTTCCTGAAACTGCTGCCACTGGGGGGATTATTGAATCAGAACTGGTTGCCATTCCAGCTATGCAAAAACGGCTGGAAAAAGAATATCAGCAACCGATCAGCGGGCAACTGTTACTGAAAAAAGATAGCCATTTGCCCATTTCCGGCTCCATAAAAGCACGCGGCGGGATTTATGAAGTCCTGGCACACGCAGAAAAACTGGCTCTGGAAGCGGGGTTGCTGACGCTTGATGATGACTACAGCAAACTGCTTTCTCCGGAGTTTAAACAGTTCTTTAGCCAATACAGCATTGCTGTGGGCTCAACCGGAAATCTGGGGTTATCAATCGGCATTATGAGCGCCCGCATTGGCTTTAAGGTGACAGTTCATATGTCTGCTGATGCCCGGGCATGGAAAAAAGCGAAACTGCGCAGCCATGGCGTTACGGTCGTGGAATATGAGCAAGATTATGGTGTTGCCGTCGAGGAAGGACGTAAAGCAGCGCAGTCTGACCCGAACTGTTTCTTTATTGATGACGAAAATTCCCGCACGTTGTTCCTTGGGTATTCCGTCGCTGGCCAGCGTCTTAAAGCGCAATTTGCCCAGCAAGGCCGTATCGTCGATGCTGATAACCCTCTGTTTGTCTATCTGCCGTGTGGTGTTGGCGGTGGTCCTGGTGGCGTCGCATTCGGGCTTAAACTGGCGTTTGGCGATCATGTTCACTGCTTTTTTGCCGAACCAACGCACTCCCCTTGTATGTTGTTAGGCGTCCATACAGGATTACACGATCAGATTTCTGTTCAGGATATTGGTATCGACAACCTTACCGCAGCGGATGGCCTTGCAGTTGGTCGCGCATCAGGCTTTGTCGGGCGGGCAATGGAGCGTCTGCTGGATGGCTTCTATACCCTTAGCGATCAAACCATGTATGACATGCTTGGCTGGCTGGCTCAGGAAGAAGGTATTCGTCTTGAACCTTCAGCACTGGCGGGTATGGCCGGACCTCAGCGCGTGTGTGCATCAGTAAGTTACCAACAGATGCACGGTTTCAGCGCAGAACAATTGCGTAATGCCACTCATCTGGTGTGGGCGACGGGAGGTGGAATGGTGCCGGAAGAAGAGATGAATCAATATCTGGCAAAAGGCCGTTAATAACGTTTCAACGCAGCATCGCAATCCTTTCCCTGGGTGAGCGATGCTGCCGATGGCGCAGACTTAAGATCCCCGGTCTTACCCGCTATAACCCCCTCCTTTTATCATCACCCAACGCCTTTCGCTGTAAACGGCGGTTTCGCAAACCAAACCAAAACCGTAAGTAAGATAAAAGCAATAGCCGCCATACGGAAAATCTCATTTGCAGAAATAGAAAGTGACTGCTGGGTTATTTCATTATTAATTTCATTAAGAACTCCTGAAAGCGAACCATAGTATTTATCCATAATTTGTGACGATGAATTAAACACGGGGTTAAATTGATCGATGGTTGCTGTCAACTGACTATGGTGTAACGATTCGCGTCGTCCCCACAGCGTCATTGTCAACGACGTACCAACTGATCCTGACAAGGTACGAAAAAAATTACTCATACTCGAGGCATTGGCAAATTTATTATCTGGCAAGCCTGAAAACGAAATCGTTGTTAAGGGTAAAAAGAAACAGGCAACGGCGAATCCCTGAAAAAACTGCGGCATAATGATACCTGTAAAATCAATCGTTGGCATAAATGTCACAGAACGCCAGTAATAGCAAACCGCATACATCAAAAAACTGAATGTCACCAACACCCGCATGTCTATTTTGTTGCCATAACGTCCTATCAAAGGTGAAATTAATAGTGGCATGATGCCGATGGGCGCATAAGCAAGTCCGGCCCATATCGCATTATACCCCATCGTTTCCTGGAGTAACTGCGGCATAAGGACGATCGCTCCAGAGTAAAATAAATACGCGCATGTGATACTCACAATACCAATGGTGAAGTTACGGGACTTAAACAAACTGAGATCAAGAATCGGGTTCTCTGAGGTCGACTCCCAAATGACTAAAGAGATCAGAGAAATAACTGATACTACTGTTAATATTATTATCGTACTCGAGTTGAACCAATCCAGATCGCGCCCTTTATCAAGCATAATTTGCAAGCCACCAACACCGAGCACTAACAGGGTCAGTCCTGGTAGATTCATTTTGACCGGTGAAGTCTCAGTTTCTCTTCCTTTAAGTAAGGTTAAGCATAATGTCAGGACGACAATCCCCATAGGGACATTGATTAAAAATATCCAACCCCAGCTAAAGTTATCACAAATATAGCCGCCCAATATCGGCCCACATATCGGAGCGATAATCACGGTCATTGACCATAATGCCAGAGCAAATGTCCTTTTTTCTGGTGGGTAATTCCTTAATAATAAACTCTGTGACAGTGGAATTAACGGCCCCGCCATTAACCCCTGAACGACTCTAAAAAATATCAGCACATCAAGATTGGTCGATAGGCTACACATTAATGAAGACAGCGAAAAAAAGGTTACTGAAAGTAAAAATAATCTTAATTCGCCTATTCTTTGTGCCAACCTGCCAGTAACAGGGATCGCAATGGCATTTGCTACACCAAACGAGGTGATAACCCAGGTGCCTTCGTCTGTTGATGCTCCCAGAAAGCCAGATATTGTCGGTATTGCGACGTTAGAAATAGTGGAATCCAACATTTGCATAAATGTCGCTAATGACAATGCAATAGTGACGCACCATAACGTCCCACCGGTTAATGGTGCCGGAGTTGATTTAGTGATTGCCATTAAAGTTGTCCATTATGCGAAATAATGTTGCTAATTTCTTTTTCTATCGGACTGGTATCGATAACTAAAGCCTTACTGGTATAAGCCGGCATGGAGGTCACGGTTGAAGCCAGCTCAGGCATCTCGGCAATGTCTTCGTTCTTCGTATCAATAGTTGCTGTCATCGATAAACCAATACGCAAGGGATGTTCCATGAGTTCTTTTGGATCAAGAGAAACTTCAACCGGTACACGCTGAACGATTTTGATCCAGTTCCCTGTCGCATTTTGTGCAGGTAATAAGGAGAACGCATTGCCGGTTCCCATATTGATCCCTGTCACCCGACCATGAAACACAACATTTTCACCATAAAGATCGCTGATAATATTGACCGATTGACCAATCCGTACATCCGTGAGTTGTGTTTCTTTAAAGTTGGCATTAACCCACATTTGACGTGCCGGTACGACAGCCATTAACGATTGTCCGGGGCTCACTGTTTCGCCGACCTGAACACTTCTCTGGGCAATATAGCCGGTAACCGGACTCTTAATATCCGTACGTTTAAGCGCCAACCAGGCTTCTTTAGTTGCATCCGCCGCTTCAACGACTTGTGGCTGACGGTTTAATGGTGTGTTCATTACTAAAGCTTTATTCGCTTTATAAGCCTGGATAGCGGCATTCAATGCCGCTGTGCTACTTATTAACGTATCTTTGGTATGCTCCAGCGTTTCTTTTGAAATAACCCCCTGCTTCGCTAACGGCACTCGACGGTTATAATCTTCTAAAGATTGTTGATACTGAATACGTGCTGAAGCGACTTCGGCACTGTATTGTTTATCCTGTAAGTATAGTTTATTCGTTTGCCGAACAATATTTGCCAGATTATTTTTAGCTTTATTGAGTGCGATAGTGGCATCAGTTTTATCCAGTGAAACTAAAATGTCACCTTGTCGAACGTAGTTCGTATCTTTATGATTAACGACAGTGACACTACCTGAGACTTGTGCAGAAATTGGATCTGCATTCCCCGTGACATAGGCGTCATCTGTACTAATCATGTCTTCTAATTCCATTGACCAATAGGCATAGGCACCTGAAAACGCAATAAATAAAACTACCGCCAATAAAGAAAAGTATTTTCTTCTGTTAGAATGTTTTTTATTTGAATTAATCTGTTCCACTATTATCTCTCATTTCTCATAGATGAAATTTATGAATTGAATGAAAAGAGCATTCATTCTTCATATCAAACACAGTGCATGTGTTGCACATTATCCCAGGAACGTTGGAGGCCTAATTTAAATGAGGTGCAAAAAAAACAACAGAGGACTAAACCGTGGCTTTTGCAATACAATTCTTACGCCTGTAGGATTAGTAAGAAGACTTATAGTGCCAACTTGAAACTATAAATCATCGGTACAATCCCTGATTTTATTGTTGACATTTCATTTATTCCGACTATTTATATGGTATACTTGTCGAATTATCTTAAAGGAAGCTCAGATTTTCTTATTTTTATTGAGAAAATGAGATGACGCCTTATGTCTGTATTACTACAGGGAGAAGGGAGATGCTTCATTGCAAAGGGAATAATCTATGAACGCAATAATTATTGATGACCATCCTCTTGCTATCGCAGCAATTCGTAATTTATTGATCAAAAACGATATTGAAATCTTAGCAGAGTTGACTGAAGGCGGAAGTGCCGTTCAGCGGGTGGAAACACTTAAGCCTGATATCGTCATCATTGATGTCGATATCCCCGGAGTTAACGGTATCCAGGTGTTAGAAACGCTGAGGAAGCGCCAATATAGCGGAATTATTATTATCGTCTCCGCTAAAAATGACCATTTTTACGGGAAACATTGTGCTGATGCTGGCGCTAATGGTTTCGTGAGTAAAAAAGAAGGCATGAACAATATCATTGCGGCTATTGAAGCTGCAAAAAATGGCTACTGCTATTTCCCCTTCTCTCTCAACCGGTTTGTTGGAAGTTTAACGTCCGACCAGCAAAAACTCGACTCCTTATCGAAACAAGAAATTAGTGTCATGCGGTATATTCTTGATGGCAAGGATAATAATGACATTGCTGAAAAAATGTTCATCAGCAACAAAACTGTCAGCACTTATAAAAGTCGCCTGATGGAAAAATTAGAATGTAAATCACTGATGGATCTTTACACATTCGCACAACGTAACAAAATCGGCTAACCACATGAAGTTTTTACCCTATATTTTTCTTCTCTGTTGTGGTCTTTGGTCGACCATAAGTTTCGCAGACGAAGATTACATCGAATATCGTGGCATCAGTAGTAACAACCGTGTCACACTTGATCCACTACGTCTGAGCAACAAGGAATTACGTTGGTTAGCGAGCAAAAAAAATCTTGTGATTGCAGTACATAAGTCCCAAACGGCTACGTTGTTGCATACCGATTCGCAGCAACGGGTTCGTGGTATTAATGCTGATTATTTAAATCTTTTAAAAAGAGCGTTAAATATCAAATTAACACTCCGGGAATACGCAGATCATCAAAAAGCAATGGACGCGCTTGCAGAAGGTGAAGTCGATATAGTGTTATCACATTTAGTTACTTCGCCGCCTCTTAATAATGACATTGCTGCAACCAAACCATTGATAATTACCTTTCCGGCGCTGGTAACCACCCTTCACGACTCAATGCGACCGCTTACCTCACCAAAACCAGTAAATATTGCTCGGGTAGCAAATTACCCCCCAGACGAGGTAATTCATCAATCATTTCCAAAAGCAACAATTATCTCTTTTACAAATTTATATCAGGCATTAGCATCCGTCTCAGCTGGGCACAATGATTACTTTATTGGTAGTAACATCATTACCAGCAGTATGATTTCCCGCTATTTCACTCACTCCTTAAATGTAGTGAAATATTATAACTCGCCGCGTCAATATAATTTTTTCTTGACCAGAAAAGAATCTGTCATTCTTAATGAAGTACTCAATAGATTTGTTGATGCTTTAACAAATGAAGTTCGCTATGAAGTATCACAAAATTGGCTTGATACAGGAAACCTGGCCTTTCTGAACAAACCATTAGAACTCACTGAACATGAAAAACAGTGGATTAAGCAGCATCCCAATTTAAAGGTGCTGGAAAATCCTTACTCGCCCCCCTATTCTATGACGGATGAAAATGGCTCGGTTCGGGGCGTTATGGGGGACATTCTTAATATTATTACCTTGCAAACAGGTTTAAATTTTTCTCCGATCACCGTTTCACACAATATCCATGCTGGAACACAGCTTAGCCCCGGAGGATGGGATATAATACCTGGCGCTATTTATAGTGAAGATCGAGAAAATAATGTTTTATTTGCTGAAGCCTTCATAACAACGCCTTACGTTTTTGTCATGCAAAAAGCGCCTGACAGTGAACAAACATTAAAAAAAGGAATGAAAGTTGCCATTCCATATTATTATGAGCTGCATTCGCAATTAAAAGAGATGTATCCGGAGGTTGAATGGATACAGGTCGATAATGCCAGCGCTGCATTTCACAAGGTTAAGGAAGGTGAACTTGATGCTCTGGTCGCGACACAGCTAAATTCGCGTTACATGATCGATCATTACTATCCTAATGAACTTTATCATTTTCTTATTCCTGGCGTTCCGAATGCATCGCTTTCGTTCGCTTTTCCTCGCGGAGAACCGGAACTTAAGGATATTATTAATAAAGCACTGAATGCAATTCCCCCAAGCGAAGTTCTGCGCCTGACGGAAAAATGGATTAAAATGCCCAATGTGACCATTGACACATGGGACCTATATAGCGAGCAATTTTATATTGTTACGACATTATCCGTTTTATTAGTTGGCAGTAGCCTTTTATGGGGATTCTACCTGTTACGCTCAGTTCGTCGTCGTAAAGTCATTCAGGGTGATTTAGAAAACCAAATATCATTCCGAAAAGCACTCTCGGATTCCTTACCGAATCCAACTTATGTTGTAAACTGGCAAGGTAATGTCATTAGTCATAATAGTGCTTTTGAACATTATTTCACTGCGGATTACTACAAAAATGCAATGTTACCATTAGAAAACAGTGACTCACCCTTTAAAGATGTTTTTTCTAATGCGCATGAAGTCACAGCAGAAACGAAAGAAAATCGAACAATATACACACAGGTATTTGAAATTGATAATGGCATCGAGAAAAGATGCATTAATCACTGGCATACATTATGCAATCTTCCTGCAAGTGACAATGCAGTATATATTTGTGGTTGGCAAGATATTACTGAAACGCGTGATCTAATTAATGCACTCGAGGTAGAAAAAAATAAAGCGATAAAGGCTACCGTAGCAAAAAGTCAGTTTCTGGCAACGATGAGTCACGAAATAAGAACACCAATAAGCTCTATTATGGGCTTCCTGGAACTTCTGTCGGGTTCTGGTCTTAGCAAGGAGCAACGGGTGGAGGCGATTTCACTTGCCTACGCCACCGGACAATCACTCCTCGGCTTAATTGGTGAAATCCTTGATGTCGACAAAATTGAATCGGGTAACTATCAACTTCAACCACAATGGGTCGATATCCCTACTTTAGTCCAGAACACTTGTCACTCTTTCGGTGCGATTGCTGCAAGCAAATCGATCGCATTAAGTTGCAGCAGTACGTTTCCTGAACATTACCTGGTTAAGATCGACCCTCAGGCGTTTAAGCAGGTCTTATCAAATTTACTGAGTAATGCTCTCAAATTTACCACCGAGGGGGCAGTAAAAATTACGACCTCCCTGGGTCACATTGATGACAACCACGCTGTTATCAAAATGACGATTATGGATTCTGGAAGTGGATTATCGCAGGAAGAACAACAACAACTGTTTAAACGCTACAGCCAAACAAGTGCAGGTCGTCAGCAAACAGGTTCTGGTTTAGGCTTAATGATCTGCAAAGAATTAATTAAAAATATGCAGGGCGATTTGTCATTAGAAAGTCATCCAGGCATAGGAACAACATTTACGATCACAATCCCGGTAGAAATTAGCCAGCAAGTGGCGACTGTCGAGGCAAAAGCAGAACAACCCATCACACTACCTGAAAAGTTGAGCATATTAATCGCGGATGATCATCCGACCAACAGGCTATTACTCAAACGCCAGCTAAATCTATTAGGATATGATGTTGATGAAGCCACTGATGGTGTGCAAGCGCTACACAAAGTCAGTATGCAACATTATGATCTGCTTATTACTGACGTTAATATGCCGAATATGGATGGTTTTGAGTTGACTCGCAAACTCCGTGAGCAAAATTCTTCCTTACCCATCTGGGGGCTTACAGCCAACGCACAGGCTAACGAACGTGAAAAAGGGTTAAGTTGCGGCATGAACTTATGTTTGTTCAAACCGTTGACCCTGGATGTACTGAAAACACATTTAAGTCAGTTACACCAAGTTGCGCATATTGCACCTCAGTATCGCCACCTTGATATCGAAGCCCTGAAAAATAATACGGCGAACGATCTACAACTGATGCAGGAGATTCTCATGACTTTCCAGCATGAAACGCATAAAGATCTACCCGCTGCGTTTCAAGCACTAGAAGCTGGCGATAACAGAACTTTCCATCAGTGTATTCATCGCATCCACGGTGCGGCTAACATCCTGAATTTGCAAAAGTTGATTAATATTAGCCATCAGTTAGAAATAACACCTGTTTCAGATGACAGTAAGCCTGAAATTCTTCAGTTGCTGAACTCTGTAAAAGAACACATTGCAGAGCTGGACCAGGAGATTGCTGTTTTCTGTCAGAAAAATGACTAAATAGCGGCTCCCACAATGTTCAAATGTGGGAGCTATTTACCAGCACATCTTACATTTATGATGAGAACTCCTGGCGAATTTGTTCCCCATGCTGGTCGAGCGTTGCCGCTCCCGGCATAACATGCGGGTCCGCGCAGCCGCTGATTTTTATCGGATTACCCGGCATCATTATTCCCCCGGCTTCAATCAACATATTTCTCGCCTGAGTTTGTGGCAATTTAATGGCCTCAGCTACACTTAATAACGGCGCGACGGGTACACCAACTTCATGTATTCTGGCTAACCAAACTTCAGCTGCCTGCGTTTTTAACGTCCGCTCAATATATTGTTTAAGAATAGCCTGGTTTTGTACGCGTAAAATATTGCTGCTAAATCGGGGATCATTAACCAGTTCCGTAAGCTCCAGTGCCTGGCATAACGCAGAAAAAAGCTTGTCATTACCACAACAAATCGTAATCGGCTTATCCTGAGTATTGAAAACATCAAAAGGTGCCATGTAGGGATGGCGATTTCCCAGACGTTGTGGTGACTTCCCTGTCGCGATATATGCCATCAGACCATGCTCCAGAAAACTCAGCGTGGCATCAAACATCGCTATATCGACATGCGCCCCTCTCTGGCTCTTTTCACGGCCATAAAGTGCACTCACTATTCCGCTGAATAAATAGACACCGCCGCATAGATCCGCAAGAGATGTACCAACGCGCACTGGCGGAGCATCAGGATATCCTGTTTCCATCATTATCCCGCTCATTGCCTGAATGATGGTATCGTAGGCAGGAGCATCTTTTAGCGGACCGGTATGTCCGAAACCTGACGATGAAGCATATATGAGGCGCGGGTTGATTTCTTGAAGCGTTTCCCATGAAAACCCCAGTTTTTCCATTGTACCTGGGCGAAAATTCTCAGCTAATACATCAGCTTGTTTGAGCATATTTATAAATATACTTTTATCGTGATCATTCTTTAAATCAAGAACCACACTCTCTTTGCCATGATTAATAAAACTGTAATAGAGTGACTGTCCATCCACATAGGGACCAAATGTGCGGGTATCATCACCATGACCCGGCGGCTCAACTTTAATTACCCTTGCGCCCATATTACAAAGAAGTTGAGTTCCGAAAGGTCCATTAAGGACATGTGTCATATCGATAACTAATAAGCCTTCAAACGGGCCTTTGCTTTCATTATTTGTCATTTGCTTATGCCTTGAAAAAAGCCGAAGGTGAAAAGACACTTCGGCATTTATGTAAAATCAATAACATGATTAATTATGAAACCAGTCGACTGACATAAATCCACAAGGGAGCCGTGACGACAAAGCCCAGTACGCTCACAGCCAATGACGCTGTACCAGTACGGGTGTAGACATTAAACCGGCTGGCAATAATGATTCCGGAGAATGCCGGCGGTAATGCGCCTGCCAGTACCATCATCTGCAGATGTTCGCTGTTCAAATGACATGCCATACCAACGAAAAGCAGTGCCAGTGGCATCAGAATCAGCTTCAGGAAGGTGTTATAAGCAATTTCGGCACTGAACTCGAATTTATGTGCAGCCAGAGTCAACCCCGCAGCGAATACCGCTACCCCTGAGTTAGCCTTCGCAATCAGATTAAAGGTTGGGTCCCATGCTGCCGGAATTTTTACCCCAACCAACACCAGGATCGTTGCCAGAACAGGTGCCCATACTACTGGCTCCTTTGCCGCAGAAATTAATGCGCTCAGATTACTATTCTTCTTACCATCCGCTCCTGAAGAAGGATTCAGCAAATACAGACCAATAGGAATAGTAATTGCGTTAACAATAATAGAAATAATTGCTACCACTAAACCTGTTGATACGGAATCACCATAAATAGGATCGAGAACTGCAAACCCCAGGAATCCAATGGTAGGTGAACCTGCAATTAATGCACATACAGCTGCTTCTGCATGGGTACGTTTAAAAAATTTGTAGCAACCGAACCAGGAGAAAAAGAAACATCCGACAATAACCACAAGTGATACAAGGGTCAGACGAGTGTCCGCAAAAATCATTTCCCTGTTTGCCCGAGTAATAGATACAAATAGAGCCGCAGGAAGCGCGTAGTTTAATACCAGTTTATTAAATGCCCGAGCTTGATCTTCTGAAAATGTTTCTCGTCTGCCGCTAAAATAACCCAACAGCATGATTACGATAATAGGCAATAAATCGCCAATAAAAAATGTTAGCATAATAGTATTTCCGATAAGGGTCCCCTCACCATCGCATAATGAGTTGGCAAGAGGAGACGATGTCAGTATTTAATTACCAGCGACTTGTTTTGGGTTAAGTTTGGTAATATGGCCACTTTCAGTTCCTGCTGCAGGGTCGATGACCACATTAATAATGGTCGGTTTGCGCGACTGAATACCGGTGGTTAAAGCATGACGAAGTTCATCTGTCGTGGTGACGTTATAGCCAACGCCACGAAACGCATCCATTAATTTGTCATACCTTGCATGGTGCAACAGATCCGTTGGTGATGGTGCACCAGCGCCACTGAGATCAACACCGTCTCCTCTGTAGATGCCGCCATTATTAAAAATAACGATCGTCACCGGCAGGTTATATCGACAAATCGTTTCAATTTCCATCCCACTGAAACCAAAAGCACTATCACCTTCAATGGCGACAACCGGAGAACCAGAAGTCACGCTAGCACCGATGGCATAGCCCATACCGATGCCCATGACACCCCAGGTACCACAATCCAGACGACGACGTGGTTTATACATATCAATAATATTTCGTGCATTATCCAGGGTATTTGCACCTTCATTAACTAAATAAATATCCTGGTTCTCGCGCAATACGTCGCGCACAGCACTTAATGCATTAAAGTAATTTAATGGTTGAGTATCTGTACTTAATTTTTCATGCATTTTTTGTGCATTTTGCTGCTTGTGGATATTTAAAATATCGCGCCATACCAGTGGAGTCGTAAATGTGTTTTGTTTCAGTTCTGCCAGCATACCTTGCATACTGGATGCAATATCACCAACGACTGGCACAGCAATGGGGCGGTTGCTGTCAATTTCCTGCGGTTCAATATCCAGTTGAATAAACTGTGTATCTGCCGCCCATCCTTTTTTACCGTGTGCCAATAACCAATTCAGTCGTGCACCAACAAGCATGACAACGTCAGCATTTGCCAGGGCAAACGAACGCGCAGCTGCCGCAGAAAGTGGATGCGTATCTTCAAGGATCCCTTTCGCCATAGACATTGGCAGGAATGGAATCTGAGCACTTTCAATAAATTCACGAAGCTGTTCATCAGCTTGTGAATACGCCGCGCCTTTGCCAAGGATAATTAATGGCCGTTCAGCTTTTGCTAAAAGCGAAATTGCGCTAGTGACTGACTTCGGGCATGGCAATAATGCTGGCGACGGATTTTCAACTTTAACAATCGTGGTTAACGCTTCGTCTTTTTCCATCGTCGCGGCCAGGACATTTGCTGGCAAATCAAGATAAACTCCGCCAGGGCGACCCGATACAGAGACCCGGATAGCGCGTGCCAATGCAATGCCAAGATCCTGCGGCTGATTAACGCGAAATGCTGCTTTGGCATACGGTTTTGCCGCATTCATTTGGTCCAGCTCTTCATAATCACCTTGCTGTAGGTCGACGATCGCGCGGTCGCTGGAGCCGCTAATCATGATCATCGGAAAACCATTTACCGTTGCGTTGGCCAATGCGGTCAAACCATTGAGGAATCCTGGCGCAGAAACTGTCAGGCAGATCCCCGGTTTTTGGGTAAGAAAACCGCTTGCCGCAGCGGCATAGCCTGCCGACTGCTCATGACGAAAACCAATATAACGAATGCCTTCCGCCTGGGCATGGCGTGCCATATCCGTCACAGGAATACCTACAACACCATAAATAGTGTCAATATTATTCTGTTTTAATGCTTCAACGATGATATGCATACCATCTGTCATTTGAAGTTGATCTGACATGATTAATAACCTCGAAATTTTTATAAATTGGGAGCCAGAAGCCCCCGTTAATATCAGATGGCGTGGTTTTGCTTCATTGCAGCAATTTCATCGTCGCTATAACCCAGCTCCTGCAATACAGCAGCGGTATGTTCACCTAATAGCGGCGCAGCTTTAATATCCGGCGTAAAGGCAGAGAATTTCATTGGACAACCAACGGTCAGATATTTTCCACGCAACGGTTGTTCCACTTCAACAACACTGCCACTTTGGCGCAAAGAGGGATCAAGTGAAATTTCTTTCATACTTAAAACCGGTGCACAAGGAATATCAAACTGAGTCAAATAGGCCACCGCTTCATGTTTATCAATAGTGACAGTGTATTTTTCGATTTCAGCAAAAATATCGAAAATATGTGGCTGTCGTGCATGGGCTGTACTGTATGCCGGATCGGTAATCCATTCTGGTTTGCCGATGGCTTTACAGGTGTTTTCCCAGTTTTGCTCCTGAATAGTGAAATAAATATAGGCGTTAGGATCGGTTTCCCAGCCTTTACATTTCAGGATCCAGCCAGGCTGACCGCCACCACCTGCATTACCACCGCGGGGAACTGCATCACCAAATGTACCATTCGGATACTGCGGGTATTCTTCCAGATAACCCAATTTATCGAGACGCTGCTGGTCACGTAATTTCACGCGGCAAAGGTTCAATACGGCATCCTGCATTGACATGGTGACTCGTTGCCCACGCCCCGTTTTTTCGCGATGCAGCAAAGCAGCAAGTAAACCGATCAGCAAATGCATTCCGGTGTTGCTGTCACCCAACGCTGCAGCGCTTACCAGCGGCGGACCATCCCAAAAACCCGTAGTGGATGCCGCGCCACCCGCTGCCTGAGCAACGTTTTCATAGGCTTTTACATTCACATAAGGCGAACACTCATCAAACCCTTTGATCGAACCAAAAATCAGACGTGGATTGATTTCTTGAATATGCTCCCAGGTGAAGCCCATGTGATCAATGGCCCCTGGATGAAAGTTCTCGACTAAGATATCAGCTTCGCGGATCAGCTTTTCCATTACCTCTTTGCCTTCCGCTGTTTTGGTATTTAACTCAATAGAACGTTTGTTACTGTTAAGCATGGTGAAGTAAAGCGCATCGATATCAGGAATATCTCGCAGCTGGTGACGCGTTACGTCACCAACGCCGGGACGTTCAATTTTAATAACGTCAGCGCCAAACCAGGCCAGCATTTGAGTACAAGATGGGCCAGATTGCACACCGGTGAAATCGAGAACTTTAATTCCTTGAAGTGGAGTTGACATAGCAATACCTATTAGTTAATTAAATATGTGTTAATTTAGCGTTTATTTAAGGCGTAATATCTTCTATAAATAACCCGCAAAATATCGTCGTAGCTGCACTCGATATTTTTAAAATCCTGTATCAAGTGCTGAAAATCATTTCATCGCCACTTCCAATTCCTTTCTGCATGGTAAGTAGTGAGGACGAAAAGAAGAATATGATAAATATTGATTCGTGGTAATCAGAGAGAGTCGCGACATTTGTGATGTTATTCTTACAACTGTAAGAAGCGCCGGTGATTTACAAGCAAGGGTATGATTACGCTTTTTAAAGCGTACCATAAAACATAACATAATAAATGATTTGTGATGACACGGGATTATTGCGGTTTACTTTGAGGAATATAAAATGCGAGTTTATAGCACCGCGAGCGCCAAATAATTTTATGACCACAACCTGTCGTATTGTGGTCATAAAAAATTGTCGGCTGGAGGGAGTTAAATCCTTTACCTCAATATACTGCCTGTCAGCATTAGTTCACAAACAGTGCTTCGCTATCGACGATGATTCCATCTTCCGCACCTTTAAGCGCCAGGTTTGCCTCGTAGTATTGCTTTTTATCAAGCAGTTTCTGCGCATCAGCAAGTGCATTACGAGTCTGTTTAAGTGGCATCAGATATTGGTTTTCCATTACGCCAACACCGGCCAGGCGAAGCTCTTCCATTGCGCCCTTTTTATCCCCTTTCGCCATTTTTTCATTGGCAATTTTTATCGCGGCTTCTTTTTCGGGAGTTGCTACATAACTCTCAGAAATTCCGACAGATGCATTAATGACAATATATTGGTCATCATTGAGATTGGTCTTTTTACCTGGCTTAGCGAACTTTGCCCATTCGGTACTGTCATCTGACAGCAAAGCGGAAGCTTCATTGGTCAGTTCTTTTGCCTTTTCTGGATCGCCATGAAACAGAGCCAGGCGCGCTACCTGCACGTCACGCATCGCATATAAACCTTGTTCAGAGATACGCTCTGCTGCCGCTGCCGTTTTCTGGGTTTGCTGAACTTGCTGAGTTTGCTGTTGTGCCGCTACCGGAGCATTATCAGCAGCCCATACAGTTGAAGATGCCAGAATTGCTGTGACCATCGTGGCCATAATTAAACGTTTCATACTTACCTCATTCTTTAACAGTTTTAGAAAACGCCGCCATCATATTGGGTGAGCATGAAATGAGAAATCAGAGAGCAACGGTCATTTTGAAAGGATTGTCTTACAGTTGTAGTTATTATCGCAAAGCGGCATTTAGTCTTACAGTTGTAGGAATATGCTTCCTGTCGCAGAGAACTATTCTTATATACCACAAAGAGATGTCATTTATTATATCGATGTAAATACTGATTAATTAAATGTAAATACAGCCATAACATCGTAGGTTCTCAGTGAACCATTTTCAGGATAACTTTCTATGAAAGTAAACTTAATACTTTTCAGCTTATTTTTATTGGTCTCTATTATGGCATGCAATGTTTTTGCATTTTCCATTTCGGGTGGTGGAAGTGAGAGGAGCTATAAAGAGACTGAAAAAACATCAGCGATGACGACCACACACTCTACAAAACTTCAGCCATCACAGGCGATTTTGTTTAAGATGAGAGAAGATGCGCCACCATTAAACCTCACAGAAGAAATGCCGCCCCCTTTTCCGACAAAGGCGAATTATCTTATTCATCCTGTGCGATAGCGTCTTTCACATGGCAGGTGAACAATCATGTCTGATGCTGATGTGAACACCTGCCCAAATGAGCCATCCTGACCCACTACCGCCTGCCATACCCCACCATAAAGCGAATCATCAAGCCACAAGCCGGGGCAAGAAACATAAATATCCCCGTCACTAGTTCATTACCGCCAGTTAACCACATGGTGAAGTAATAAATGAGTGCAGCGAGGATCACCATGCCGAAGAAAGAAGAGACCGCCGATACCACGTTCAGTACCTGACCGATGTAGCCGCTTACGCAGACAATACACAGGGCGAGAAACATCCATAAATTAATCATAGCTCAACCTCCTGCCGCGCTAAAAAACCTGTAACTTCAGTCACTTTAATAGTAAGACAATCCTTAACCTCTGGCAATTTTTGCTAAGCATCAATGAAAACAGCATGTTAAATGCAAGACTGTTGTGTACGGAAAAATATTTACTTTGCACGATTAATAATCAGTAGCTGAAAGCAGTCAGCGAGTGATAAAGTACAGATACCGCATTCATGCTCCTCGTGGTTATGTCCTGACTAGTCTTTACACTCTTTACAGGAACCATTGTCGTACATGATGGCCCAACCAATTGAGTGTACCGCTGTCGACATGGAATCTTCTGCGATACAACAATTCGTATCTACAGAAGGTAACTATGTTTCCACAATGCAAATTTTCCCGCGAGTTTCTACATCCTCGCTACTGGCTCACATGGTTTGGGCTTGGTGTACTCTGGCTTTGGGTACAGCTTCCTTATCCTGTTCTCTGCTTTCTCGGCACGCGTATTGGCGCAATGGCGCGACCATTCCTGAAACGTCGTGAATCTATCGCCCGTAAAAACCTGGAACTTTGTTTCCCGCAGCATTCTGCGGAAGAACGCGAGAAGATGATTGCCGAAAACTTTCGTTCACTCGGCATGGCGCTGGTAGAAACCGGCATGGCATGGTTCTGGCCCGACAGTCGCGTACGTAAATGGTTTGATGTTGAAGGGTTGGATAACCTTAAACGCGCACAAATGCAAAATCGCGGCGTAATGGTTGTCGGCGTCCATTTTATGTCGCTGGAACTGGGCGGCCGCGTGATGGGACTGTGCCAACCAATGATGGCTACCTATCGTCCACATAATAATCAGCTGATGGAATGGGTGCAGACCCGTGGGCGCATGCGCTCTAACAAAGCGATGATCGGCAGAAATAATCTGCGCGGCATTGTCGGTGCACTGAAGAAAGGTGAAGCGGTATGGTTTGCTCCCGATCAGGATTATGGTCGTAAAGGCAGCTCCTTCGCGCCGTTCTTTGCGGTGGAAAATGTCGCCACAACCAATGGCACCTATGTTCTCTCCCGTCTCTCTGGCGCAGCCATGTTGACCGTAACGATGGTAAGAAAAGCGGATTACAGCGGATATCGTTTGTTCATCACCCCAGAGATGGAAGGCTACCCGACAGATGAAAATCAAGCCGCTGCCTATATGAACAAGATTATCGAGAAAGAGATCATGCGCGCACCGGAGCAGTACCTCTGGATCCACCGTCGCTTTAAAACGCGCCCGGTGGGAGAATCGTCGTTGTACATTTAACAAACTGCTCTTACTCTTTCCCTCCTCAAATCGGCCATAATAACCTCATGGTTTTTATGGCTTTTTTCTTAAGGTTTTTTCCTTCGCTGAATATCTAATTATTACCGTCAGAAATTAAACTGTCGCCGATATGAGACACTTGTAAGTTACTAAAAGTAAATAAGAAAATGCCTCTTGTCTCGTTTCAGTTTTAGGCGTACATTAGCGCCGTCTCGAGCAGTTTAGCTCAGAATTCTGGGGTGATGCCCACGGTAAAATACAGGGCTTTTAAGGTCGCTTTGCCCGGTGTCAACTCACTGTATCAGGTGTAATGAAGTCATTCAGGCGTAACAGTAATTACGCGGAGAGATGTAAAGTGAAATATTTCTTTATGGGCATTTCTTTTATGGTCATCGTTTGGGCCGGTACTTTTGCCCTGATGATCTAAAAGCAAACTGTGCAATGAAAAACAGGAGCCATCAGGCTCCTGTTTGCATTTCTGACGACGGTGTTTATTCCGCGTTTTCGTGAATATGTTTGCTGCTGGCGGGTAGTAAACCGTCGGCACGGAACATCGCTTTAATCCCTCTGATGGCCTGACGAATACGGTCGCGGTTTTCAATCAGTGCAAAGCGAACATGCGTATCACCATAGTCGCCAAAGCCAATCCCCGGCGAGACACAAACCTTCGCTTCGTTAAGGAGCTTCTTGGCAAATTCCAGCGATCCCATGGCCGCATATGGTTCCGGGATTTTCGCCCAGACATACATCGAAGCCTTCGGCATTTCAACCATCCAGCCCGCTTCATGCAGCCCTTTAACCAATACATCACGGCGGCGTTTGTACTGTTCGGCAATGTCGCGCACGCACTGTTGATCGCCCTCCAGCGCCGCAATCGCCGCCACCTGCAACGGCGTAAAGGTGCCGTAATCGTGATAGCTTTTAATACGAGCCAGGGCGCTGACCAGCGTTTTGTTGCCAACCATAAAGCCGATACGCCAGCCCGCCATGTTGTAGCTTTTCGACAGCGTAAAGAACTCGACTGCCACATCGCGTGCACCCGGTACCTGCATAATTGACGGCGCTTTCCAGCCATCGTAGACGATATCGGCATAGGCCAGGTCATGGACCACCAGCACATCGTAGCGTTTCGCCAGCGCCACTACTTTTTCGAAGAACTCCAGTTCCACGCATTGCGCGGTTGGGTTTGACGGGAAGCCGAGGATCATCATCTTCGGTTTCGGATAACTTTCACGAATGGCTCGCTCCAGTTCGTTGAAGAAATCGACACCTTCCACCAGCGGCACTGAGCGTACCTGCGCCCCGGCAATCACCGCGCCATAAATATGGATCGGGTAACTTGGATTCGGCACCAGCACCGTGTCACCATGATCCAGCGTCGCCAGCATCAGATGCGCCAGGCCCTCTTTCGAACCAATAGTGACGATGGCTTCTGATTCCGGGTCGATTTCAACGTCGTAGCGATCCTGATACCAGCGGAAAATGGCGCGACGTAACCGCGGAATGCCGCGTGAAGTGGAGTAACCATGCGTGTCCGGGCGCTGGGCCACAGTACATAATTTTTCGACGATATGCGGCGGAGTCGCACCGTCCGGGTTACCCATGCTGAAATCGATAATATCTTCGCCGCGCCGACGCGCAGCCATTTTCAGTTCAGCGGTGATGTTAAAAACGTAGGGCGGGAGACGATCAATGCGCGTAAAGCGACGTTCAGGGCGAGTGTCAGCCATAATTTCCTCAGATTAACGTTAGCGCCCGGACCGTCCGAGCGACGCTGCCACGATGGTGGCTGTTTTGAAAATAGCCTGATTAATTTCTGTCTGTCCAGCGTTTTAGAACATTTTATTAATGACGTTAAATGAGGAACTCTGCTTTAAAAACAGGAAATTTATCTGCGCTAACAAGAAAATTACCACTCATTTTATTAACATAATAATTTCAATAAATTTACTAACCAGAAGTGCATTATCAAGAGATGCATTGCTAATACACCATTTATCTATCAATCCCCTTTTAAAATTGTGGTTTTTCCTCAAAAACGGCCTGCTGGTCATCAGCCTTCAGGTTACCTATCATAGAGGTTTAATCCTTATTCAGAGTCACCCGTGCACGAAATATTCAACATGCTGCTGGCGGTCTTCGATCGGGCAGCGTTAATGCTTATCTGCCTGTTCTTTCTCATCCGTATCCGCCTGTTTCGCGAACTGTTGCACAAGTCGGCGCACTCCCCAAAAGAATTGCTCGCCGTTACCGCCATTTTCTCGCTGTTCGCCCTGTTCAGCACCTGGTCCGGCGTTCCCGTAGAAGGCTCGCTGGTGAACGTACGTATTATCGCGGTGATGTCCGGCGGGATTCTGTTTGGCCCGTGGGTAGGCATCATTACCGGCGTGATTGCGGGTATTCACCGGTATTTAATTGATATCGGCGGCGTGACGGCGATCCCCTGCTTTATCACCAGCATTCTGGCGGGTTGTATATCGGGCTGGATCAACCTGAAAATCCCCAAAGCACAGCGCTGGCGCGTCGGTATTCTCGGCGGCATGTTGTGTGAGACGTTGACCATGATTCTGGTAATTGTCTGGGCACCAACTACCGCGTTGGGGATCGATATCGTCTCTAAAATCGGCATTCCAATGATCCTCGGTAGCGTCTGTATCGGCTTTATTGTGCTTCTGGTGCAAAGCGTTGAGGGCGAAAAAGAGGCCAGCGCCGCGCGGCAGGCCAAGCTGGCGCTGGATATCGCCAACAAAACGCTACCGCTGTTTCGCCATGTCAATAGCGAGTCATTACGCAAGGTCTGCGAAATTATCCGCGATGACATTCACGCCGATGCGGTGGCGATTACTAATACCGATCATGTGCTGGCCTATGTTGGCGTGGGTGAACATAACTATCAGAATGGCGATGACTTCATTAGCCCGACTACCCGTCAGGCGATGAATTACGGAAAAATCATCATTAAAAACAATGATGAAGCCCACCGCACACCAGAGATTCATTCCATGCTGGTGATCCCATTGTGGGAGAAAGGGGTCGTGACCGGAACGCTGAAAATTTACTACTGCCACGCGCATCAGATCACCTCGTCATTACAGGAAATGGCGGTCGGTCTGTCGCAAATCATCTCCACGCAACTGGAGGTTTCACGCGCCGAGCAGCTACGTGAAATGGCAAATAAGGCAGAGCTTCGCGCCCTGCAAAGCAAAATTAATCCCCATTTTCTGTTTAACGCTCTGAACGCTATTTCATCGTCAATCCGTCTGAATCCGGATACCGCTCGCCAGTTGATCTTTAATCTGTCGCGTTATCTGCGCTATAACATTGAATTAAAAGACGATGAGCAAATCGATATCAAAAAAGAGCTGTATCAAATTAAAGACTATATTGCCATTGAGCAGGCCCGCTTTGGTGACAAGCTGACGGTTATCTATGATATTGATGAAGAGGTGAATTGCTGCATTCCCAGCCTGCTGATCCAGCCGTTGGTGGAGAACGCCATTGTCCACGGTATTCAGCCTTGCAAAGGTAAAGGCGTTGTCACCATCAGCGTTGCAGAGTGCGGAAATCGGGTACGCATTGCGGTGCGAGATACCGGGCACGGCATCGATCCAAAGGTGATTGAGCGGGTCGAAGCGAATGAAATGCCGGGCAATAAAATTGGCCTGCTGAATGTCCATCATCGCGTGAAGTTATTGTATGGCGAGGGGCTGCATATCCGCCGCCTGGAGCCGGGGACGGAAATTGCGTTTTACATTCCTAACCAACGCACCCCAGTCGCCTCACAGGCTACGTTATTGCTTTGAGCCGGAGTGATATTGTGAAAGTCATCATTGTTGAAGACGAATTCCTGGCACAACAGGAACTGAGCTGGCTAATTAAAGAGCACAGCCAGATGGAGATTGTCGGCACCTTTGACGACGGTCTGGACGTGTTGAAGTTTTTGCAGCATAACCGCGTCGACGCCATTTTTCTGGATATCAATATTCCGTCGCTGGATGGCGTGTTGCTGGCGCAAAACATCAGCCAGTTCGCCCATAAACCGTTTATTGTGTTCATCACCGCGTGGAAAGAACATGCGGTAGAAGCGTTTGAACTGGAGGCGTTTGACTACATTCTCAAACCGTATCAGGAGTCACGTATTACCGGGATGCTGCAAAAACTGGAAGCGGCCTGGCAACAACAGCAGACCAGCAGTACGCCTGCCGCGACGGTAACGCGTGAGAATGACACCATTAATCTGGTGAAAGATGAGCGAATAATCGTCACGCCAATTAACGATATCTATTACGCCGAAGCGCACGAGAAAATGACCTTTGTCTATACGCGGCGTGAATCCTACGTAATGCCGATGAACATTACCGAATTTTGCAGCAAACTGCCGCCGTCGCATTTTTTCCGCTGCCATCGCTCATTTTGTGTCAATCTGAACAAAATACGCGAAATCGAACCGTGGTTTAATAACACCTACATTCTGCGACTGAAAGATCTGGATTTTGAAGTGCCGGTCAGCCGCAGCAAAGTGAAAGAATTTCGCCAGTTAATGCATCTTTAATCGGGAACTTTCATGAAAGCACCAGGCTTGCCCGCCGATCAACAATTTTTCGCCGATCTGTTCAGCGGCCTGGTGCTTAACCCGCAACTACTGGGGCGCGTCTGGTTTGCCAGCCAGCCTGCCTCGTTGCCGGTGGGCAGTTTATGTATTGATTTTCCCCGTCTGGATATCGTGCTGCGCGGCGAATACGGCAATCTGCTGGAAGCAAAGCAGCAACGTTTGGTGGAAGGAGAAATGCTGTTTATTCCGGCGCGCGCGGCTAATTTACCGGTCAACAACAAACCGGTGATGCTGTTAAGCCTGGTGTTCGCTCCGACCTGGCTTGGGTTATCGTTTTACGATAGCCGCACCACGTCGTTGTTGCATCCTGCTCGCCAGATCCAGCTTCCCAGCCTGCAACGCGGTGAAGGTGAAGCGATGCTTACCGCCCTCACCCATCTTAGCCGTTCGCCGCTGGAGCAAAATATCATTCAGCCGCTGGTGTTAAGTTTGCTGCATCTTTGCCGTAGCGTGGTGAATATGCCGCCGGGCAATTCGCAGCCGCGCGGCGATTTTCTCTATCACAGCATTTGTAACTGGGTTCAGGATAATTATGCCCAGCCGCTCACCCGCGAGAGCGTGGCGCAGTTTTTTAATATCACGCCCAATCATCTGTCAAAACTGTTTGCTCAGCATGGAACGATGCGTTTTATCGAGTATGTGCGTTGGGTGCGAATGGCGAAGGCGAGGATGATTTTGCAGAAATATCATCTGTCAATTCATGAAGTGGCACAGCGTTGCGGTTTTCCGGATAGCGACTATTTTTGTCGCGTTTTCCGGCGTCAGTTTGGTCTGACGCCGGGAGAGTACAGCGCCCGTTTTCAGGGCTAACGTCAGAAGGTTAATTCTGTTTCCAGCAGCGTCAGGATACTTTGTGCATCTTGCGCGGCAAACAACGACTGGCGGAAGTTTTTATTCACCAGTTTACGCGCCAGCTGCGAGAAGACTTTCACATGATTCATCCCTTCGTTAGCACCCAGCGTCAGCATGATCACCAGTTCGACTTCGCCCATTTCTGACTGCCAGCCAATCGGTTTCGCCAGCCGGGCAATGCTGATACTGGAATGACGGATCCACTGAGATTTGGTGTGCGGGATCGCTACGCCAAAACCAACGCCGGTGGTAACAATCTCTTCCCGCTGCCAGACATCTTCTTCCAGCTCAAACGGATGTTCAGTGCGCCCGTTAACGCCGAGGTTGCCGCACAGGAACTGGATCGCCTGCTCTTTATTGCTAAAATCCTGATCAACAAAGATATTCTCCAGCGCCAGCAGTGGGCGAACGTCTTCTTCCGGCGTAAAGGCGGTGAGTAACGCTTCAATTTCCTGCGCACTGCGGCATTCACATGCCTGACGCGCCAGTTCCCGACACGCCTCGCTATCCAGTTGACGAAGCTGGCTTTTCACCGCCGGAATACGCGGGCTACTCATACTCAGCTCATCCAGGCCCAGCCCAAGCAGTAGCGGCAGATAACGGCTTTCACCGCCCAGTTCACCGCAAATGCCTACCCATTTGCCCCGCTGATGCGCAGTGGTAACTATTTGCTGCAACATGCGCAGGAACGATGGCGTAATCGGGTTATATAGCGGCGATACGCGCGGGTTATTACGATCGACCGCATACAGATACTGGGTCATATCGTTGGAGCCGATACTGAAGAAATCGACCTCATCGCAGAAGTGGTCGATGATGTAGCACACCGACGGAACTTCCACCATGATCCCAAGCGTAATCGTCTCTGCATGACGCAGGCCATCGCGCTTAAGCTCAACGATCGCTTTTTGGATCTCGCCTTTCACCCATAAGATCTGATCGAGGCTGTGAACCATCGGGATCATCAACTGGGCGTTGCCGAAACTGGCGGCGCGCAAAATGGCCCGCAGTTGAGTGCGGAACAGGCCAGCAAATTCCGGGTAAATACGTACCGCGCGATAGCCGAGGAACGGGTTCTCTTCCTGGGGAATATTCAGATAAGGAATGCTTTTATCGCCGCCGATGTCCATCGTGCGGAAGATAATCGGCTTGTCGCCCGCCGCCAGTAGCACCTGCTGGTAGGCTTCAAATTGCTCCTGCTCGTCCGGCGCGCTGTCGCGATCCATATAGAGCATTTCGGTACGGAACAGCCCGACACCTTCCGCGCCGTTGGCAAACGCGCCTGGCGCTTCCAGAGCGGTGCCGATATTCGCCGCAATATCAATACGCTTGTTATCACGGGAATAGGCCAGCTGCGCGGCAGCCTGCGCCTGTTGTTTTTGGCGTTTATCCGCCAGCGTCTGCGCGACCTGATAATAACCGCTCACCGCGTCATTCGGGTTAATCGCCAGCACGCCGCACTGGGCGTCAAGCACTGCAGGTTGCCCGGCATAACGGGCAATCGCATCCAGCGGCAAGCCACTCAGTACCGGGATCGCCGAGGCACGGGCCAGAATCAGTGTATGCGAGGTGCGCCCGGTTTTCTCCAGAATCATGCCCGCAAGATTTTTCAAATCAAGGCTCAAAAACTGGCTTGGGGTTAAATCTTCAGCCACCAGAATGGTCGGTTTTTCAAGCACCAGCTTGTTGCGCGGCTTCAGTTCCGGCCAGGTGATATGCAGCAACTGTTCGCTGATATCGCGAATGTCGCTAACACGTTCGCGCAGATAATCGCTGGCAGAGGCAGAAAGTTTGGCGCAAACCTGCTCCATATTGCTGATGATCGCCGCCCCCAGCCCCTGATGCTGTTCTGTCATCAGGCGACGGATATTGCCTGCAAATTCATCATCCTGAATCAGCGACAAATGGGCGCTGAGGATAGTTTTGCTTTCGCCGTCACGCTCACGCAATTGCTGGTTCAGTTGCTCGGCAAGCGTTGCCAGGCTGTGCTCCAGCCGGGTGGAATCTTGCGCACTGGCGGGGATTGCCCGATAACTGTCGAGGCTGTCGCTTTGTAACAGGGTCAGCGTACCCACGCCGACGCCGCTTGCCAGCACATTGCCGTACAGTAAATCCGGGTTAAGGCGGCTTAATGAACGCGGCAGCGGATGCGCCGTCAGTTCTGCCTGCGTAGGCTGAACGCTGTCGCTGTCGATAAAGCGCACCTGGATGTACTCTTCCAGCACGCGCCGCGCCTGCTCTTCATCGCTGCCGCTAATGTTCAGGCTGCAACTGTCATTAAATAGGGTGCCGGTGCCAATCAGCGCCAGCGAGCTTTTCGCATCTGCCTTTGCGTTCTGGCGATGGTTAATAAAAGTGATTTCGCTTTGCCACTGGCTGCACTGTTCTTTAAGTTCCCACGCCGGACGAGCATGTAGACCGTTAGGCAAAGGACAGAGAAATTGAATCGTTAACATAACCGCTCCGGGTTAATCAGGAGATCATCTGAAATCCGTCAGTTGAACAACCGTCTCACGCGTAAGACGTTGAATAAGGGCAGATAAAAGTTGCTGCATCTGCAAAATGTCGCGGCAATCGGCAATCGATGCGGCGCAATGTCCATGGCGGGTTGCTGGCCCCATCACCACTGTGGGCACGCCGGTGCCGGTTAAGTGCACCGCCCCGCCGTCCGTGCCGCCGTTGCTGAACATATCTGCCTGCAACGGCACGCCAATTTCTGCCGCCACGGTTTCGACCCAGGCGGTAAGTTTTGGCGGCGCAATCAGCGACTTGTCGCTTAACACCAGCATCGGCCCGTTACCAATCTGGCGATGGTTAGCCGCGCCATAATCAAAGTTTTTCGCCCAGCAGGCGGTATCAAGCACAATGGCGACGTCCGGCGACACCGCGCGGGTGGCAGTTTGCCCGCCGCGTAATCCCACCTCTTCGCTGGAACTTGCCACCAGCCACACTTCCGCAGGTAGTTCGGCGTCGTGCAGTTCGCGCAGTAACGTCACCAGCAGATAGCAACCGAGGCGGTCATCAAAGGCTTTCCCCATCACTCGCTGGTGAGGGAGAACCTGAAAAGTGGTATCAAACGTGACGCGATCGCCGGGACGAATTCCCGCCTGCATCACTTCGTCATAGGAGCGCGCACCAATGTCCACGCGCATGGCGCTGACGTCATTCCCCTGCCGGTCGCCGTCAAGCAGGCCTGGAATTTTGCACTCTTCACGGGTGGTGATGCGCACCGGCTGCAGCTGGCGGGCAGCCATGCGTACGTTGCCAACCGGCAGCACATCAATCGCCCCTTCGCGGGAGATGCTGCGCACCATAAATCCCACTTCGTCCATATGCGCACAGATCATCACCTTCGGACCTGTCGATTCATTCAGGCGGATCAGCACCGATCCCAGACCATCAAATCGCACTTCTTTTTGCAGGCGATCTGAACCGCCCCGGGTTTCCTGGAGAGTGTTTTATCTGTGAACTCAGGCTGCCAG
>OGJK01000878.1_pt1 | contig 29912 bp, 41 predicted proteins | sample 1571961 | NCBI WGS metagenome assembly OGJK01 (sample SAMEA2582120, study PRJEB24529) | metagenome | biome: Human gut stool | place: China | collected 2011 | reverse complement strand
TTCAACCCCAGATAAATCAAGAATAGGACTAATTACTGGTTGCACATTCATATCGGAATCTAATAAAGCTATAACTTTGTTAATAGAATTTGTTAATGCTTGTTTTGCAGTATCAGCCATTTTAGTAGAAGTAATTCTAGCAGATTTGAAGTTATTGATAATACCATTAGTGAAACCAATACCAAAGAAATCACCAATTTTATAACCTTCTTTTGATGGTGAGTGTTCGTCAAGGGCTCTTTGTGCAGCACTCTTAGCGGCATTTGCCATTGCTCTAGCTGCAACACTTGCTGCATATGAACCAGACCTAATTCCGTTTGCAAAACCCTGAGCTAAGTAACTACCAGCACTATGGAAACTACCATGATAACCACGTAAAGTACTAGATGCACCTGACACCAAACTTTTAACAGCAGAGGTTACAGATGACTTACCACCTTTAATTCCAGAAGCTAACCCTGTGGCAAGTTTTCTACCTGAGGATTTAAATTCTCCTTGCTTACCATTAACAGTTGATTTCATGCTAGATAATACAGTAGTCATTGAATTTGTTAATGTTGACTGTCCAGAACTAATTCCACTTGCTATTGAATTAATGATTGACTTACCAACACTATTAAGTTGCTTAGCTGCATTCTTGATAGGATTTACTAAATTATTTGTAATTGCTTCTCCAACGCCACTTAGTGAGCCTGCAGAAGAAGCAAAGTTTCCAAAAGATGTACCCAAATTAGATAGACCTGAAGTAATAGCTCCATAATCAATTCCAGATAATTTGACAACTGCATTAGCTACCATTTTAGTAGCTTCTGCGCCAGTGGTTACATCTCCAACTGTGCTGAAGTTCTTGATAGCATTTGCAACTTTGCCTAATTGAGTATCAATGTCAGAAGGAATACTTAGTCCTTGAAGCTTATTAATACTTGTAACAAGTTCACTAAATGGTCCTGTCAAAGAGCTTAAACTCCATCCTGCCATGAATAGCCAACTGAATTTCTGTAAACCATCTGCAATACTTCCAAATGTCTCTCCAATACCTTCTGGAATAGTGATGCCTGCCCATTTGTTGATTGTATCTGCTAATTCACCTAATGGGCCAGATAAAGCACTTAAACTCCATCCTGCTGCAAATAAGAAACTAAACTTTGATACACCATCAGCAATGCCTCCAAATGTCTCTCCAATACCTTGTGGAATTGTAACTCCAGACCATTTTGCTAATGAATCAGCTAAATCTCCTAATGGTTTTGCAAATGTAGCTAGGGCATCTGCACCCATTCCACTTGCCCAGAATTTATTGATTCCACCTGCTAGACTGCCAATTTGTGTTCCAAGGTTTTCGGGTACAGTAACTCCAGACCATTTTGCTAATGAATCAGCCAAGTCACCTAGTGGTTTTGCTATGGTTGCAATAGCTGCACCACCCAAACCACTTAATGTAAACTCCATAACACCATTTGCTAGGCCAGTCAATGCACTTTCAAAGTGATCTGGTATTTTTACATTAGACCATTTGGCTACAGAATCTGCTAAATCTCCTAATGGTTTTGCTACTTTTGCAATTGCATCTGCTCCTAAACCAGATAAAGAGTTTAAAAAACTTCCTAGTGCAATAGTTCCCAATGCTTCTTCCATAGCATGAATTCCATTTTGAATTTCATCCCATGACATTGAGCCAAACTTTTGTAATGCATCGGCTATCTCGCCTAAACCTTGAGACGCTAAAGTAATTGTACCTGCTCCAAGAAGTCCAAGGAATCCAGTTAATGACCCGAGTAATCCAGATGATAAAGATAGCTCGCTTAATACATAGCCCAAGCCAACAACACCTTTACTAATATCATCCCATTCCATTGTTCCAATTGTCTGAAGAGCATCTGCAATATCACCAAGTCCTTGAACTGCTAACAGTATTGAGCCTGCTCCAATTAAACCAGATAGCCCTGTAAGTTTACCTAACGCACCAGAAGCTATTGCAACTTCACCAAGTACATAACCCATTCCAACAACACCTTTACTAATATCATCCCAAGGCATGCCTCCAATTTGTTGTAATGCATTTGCAATTTCGTCTAGAGATTGTACCGCTAGGACAATAGTGGCAGCTCCTACTAAACCAGATAGTCCGGACAAATTACCCAAAGCTCCGGCGGCTATAGACACTTCAGCTAAGGCATACCCCATTCCAGTTAAACCTTCGCTAATGTCATCCCATGCCATACTTCCAATTTCACTTAAAGCATTTGCTATTTCGTCTAGAGATTGAACCGCTATTAATATTGATACTGATCCGATTATTCCAGAGAAACCTGCTATTTTGCCAAGGGCTCCAACTGCAATTGAAAGTTCGGCTAAAGCATAGCCCATTCCAACTAACCCTTGACTAATTGTTTTCCAAGATAATTTTCCTATACTTGCTAGGGCTTCTGCAATTTCATCTAGGGATTGAACCGCTATTAGTATTGATACTGCTCCAGCTAATGATTTAAATCCACTAGTTTTTCCTAAAGCTTTCATAACAATAGTTAACTCGGCCAGAGCTCCACCCATGCCAATAAGACCTTTTGCTATTCCTTCCCAAGATAATCCTGAGAATTTTTGCAAAGCATCTCCTAACATCTTACACGCTTCTGCCAAAGCAATAATTGCAATACTAGTAGAAATAGGAATTGGTGCCATACTAATAGCTTCAAATCCTTTGGTTAAAATTTTCATTGATATTGCCAATGCTATTAATGACTTGGCTAAATTATATTCGTCAATTTTAGCTAATTTCTGCATAGCACTTGCTAAAATATCAATTGCTTTAGCTAATGCCATAACTGAGATACCAGCTTTAACTAAGCCTTTTCCTTTAAATGAAGCAATTGCATTAGAAATAAATTTAAAAGACCTATTTAGCATTAAGAACATTGCGCCAATAGCAATTACTGATTTAATAATATCTGCAGTATCCAAGGCAGCAATACTTCTTAAAGAAGCTGCTAAGATTCCAAGTGCAGCTGCAATAGCAACTAATGAAGATACATCAACACCAACAGTAAACGCTCTTAATGCATTACTAATTTCCCCAAAGAATGCAGAAATCTTTTTAGCTAATCTTGGTGTTTTACCTTTTCCTCCGAATATACTTTCAATGGTATCATTAATACTGTCAAATAAGCCAGTAAAACTCTGTATACTTCTAAATATTCCGCCACCAATAAGGCCTGCAAAAATATCTCCAATAGAAACATTATTAGCAATCCATCCAAACACTTTAGTAATACTATTCCAAATGCCATTCAATACATTGGAAATACCTTGACCTGCTTGAGACAACAAGTCACTAAAATTACTGATTTGAGATGCAGCACCTTTTAATACTCCAGCAATATCTGTAACCATCTTGCCTAAACTTCCAGCAATATTTGATGTAGTGAATCCATTATTTAAAGATGTAAACATATCTCCTATTGCTGATGTTAAACTTAGAACAATATCAATTACACTACCAAAAGCACCAGAAGTAAATACCTTACTAATAGCACCGCCGACTAATTCAAGTCCTTTCTTAGCCATATCAATTACTGAAAATAAACCTTTAAAAGTTCTTTTTAATTTATCAGCAGTTTCATCACTAATTTTTAACTTTGATGTAAGTTTTTCGAATCCTTCTGTCAAATTTAATAATTGTTTAGCAGTAACAGGTGGGAATATATCCCTAAAAGCTTCTTTGATAGGAGTGACAATACTAACTAATCCTTTAAAAATATTGCTAAATGATTCTATCAATTTAGTACGACCACCTAAATCAGCCCATTCATGAACTACTTTATTTCGTGCTTCCGAGCTCTTGTTAATCATGTCGTTTAAAACATTACTAACAGAAGTCCACATTGTTCTAGCATCTTCGAAGTCACCAATAATAGTTCTCCAAGTTTCAGTCCAACCCGAACCTAATGCTTCTTTTAAAGTATCAATTAACTGAGAGAATGTTTTAACTTTAGTTGCTGCTTCACCTGCAGTTTTAGCCATATCAGCCATTTGTTTTGCTTCTTCTTGGCTATAACCTTGTTCAACAAATTTCTTGACTGCTGCTTCATATTCTTCTTGAGTATCTGCAGCTGTAGCAAACTGATCTAAAGTTTGAGTTAATACTTCTGCGGTTAGCCATCCTGTTTGTAAAGATTCACGGAATGATCCTTTTGCTGCAATAGCTGCTTTTGCTCCTGTTTGTAAATGCTCAGAAGTTCTAGTTAATGCATCTTGGAATACTTGACCACCCATTCCTGCATTTACTACAGAGTTCCAGTCCATTAATCGAATTGTTCCAGAGGCCAATGCTTGTGATAACTGATACATTGCAGTTGATGCCTGTTGTGATGTTGAACCAGAAACTGCTGCTAAGTTTGCTATACCTTTAATAGCAGATACTGATGCATTTAGTTTTACACCTGCTGCAGTAAATGTACCAATATTACGAGTCATCTCTGTAAAGTTATAAATAGTCTTATCAGCGTAGTGGTTCAATTCATCTAATGCAGAGTTTACTATTTTGACGTTTGTACCCTCTTTTTGAGTATTGGCCAAAATAGTCTGCACTGCATTCATTTGTGTCTCATATTCTTTAAAACCATCTTTAATTGGGTTAATAGTTACAGCAGAAACTAACTTTTTTCCCATGTTCATTACTGAATTTGTAATTCTGTAAATAGCTGTCATTGCCACAACTTCCATTGCAGAGAATTTTGCTTGTACAGTCTCAAGTCCAGTAGACATTGGAGAGAAGTCCACATTCTTAACTGCTGAAGAAACATTTTTTAGTCCATCTGCAGCTCCTTTAAGGTTAAGTTTAGATTTTAATCTATCCAAAGTATTCATTGAAGTAGCAACACCAGACTCAAATTGTTTGTTGTCAAACTTCATTGATAATACTCTTTCATCAATAACATTACTCACGACTAGTTACCTCCCTCCAAGCTGCATCCGCTAAATTTTCAAAAACAGGTTGTATGGCTGGATTGATGTAGTCTCTTCCTTCAACCCAACCACCAGTACCTGTACCATGTCCAAATTGTAAAATTATAGCTATTGATATACCTTTGTTAATGTATGAGTTACAAAAGTTAATCTTAGCCATACCCTTACCATCTTCAATTTCGTAGTACCAAGACCCCGCAGTTCTTCCAGAATCAACTGGAGTAGCTGACATAAGGGCCTTTACGCCTTCTTGAGCGTATTTATCTAAAATTTTTGCTCTAGATCCTAATTTTGCTTTTTCTAAGAATTTTGTGATCTTAGAAAAGTCTCCCTTATGTTCAAATCTAATCATAGTTTTTATCCTTTACTATTAAGCTTGCTTCTACGTTGTGCATTTAATTCCCTATTACGTCTAGCAAGTTCAGATTTACTCATTTTCTTAGGAGGTTGACTCTTAATACTACAAACTCGAATAAGAGTTATTAGTTTATTTAAATGCCATTTCTCACATTCAAATGGAATATGTAAAGCAACCATATAGTAGTAAATAAGTTCTGCTGTAATTTGTTCACCTTTTATATGATTGCTATTTTCTACTTCTCTAAAGGTTGTAGCAGTCATTGGATAATTAATGTAATTACTAATCTCCTTAATGTTCTTGTCACTCAACCTGTAGTAAAGTTTATAATCAACATTTGAACCAATTGTCATACATCTAATGTAGTCAATTATTTCTTCTGTCGATTTTTCTGTATCCGTTAAATATGGTTTACACCATTTGCTTTCCCATTTTGAAATAGAGACTAAAGAATGCTCTAACATTAAAGTTTGTGACTTTCCATATACAAACTCTTGTTTTGCTTCGTCCCACATCTCATCGGCAGGTACAGTTATCTTAAGCATTCTTATCACCTCCATTGATTATTACTGTAAGTTAGAAGGAACTACCACTTGAGTAGTTTGGGTATTTTCCATTACTGGAAGAATTCCATTAATAAACTCACTGCATTTATTAGCATCAGTAGCTAATTCCATGTATAGTTCAACAAATGCTTCTGTTTCTTCAAATTTCTTAGATAATGGAATTCCATTAGCATCTACTTTAATGAAACGTTTACCATCTGCTGACTTCTCGCCATAAGATTTTAAGATGAATACTTTAATAACTCCGATAAGTTCTTTTAAATTCTCAGATTTTGCAATCTTTTCAATAAAATTAGCATAGCCACCTTCTACACTTGCTTCCATTTCTGTTACTTCAACTTTGTTTAGATTGAAATAGAAGTCTTCTGCTCTTTGCACACTGTTATAATCTGTATAAGTAATAGTTTTTTTTAACATATAGTTCACTCCTTTATAAAAAATGAAAAGACCCCGAACATTAAACGAGGTCTTTATAGTTAGCTTTTATTAAGCTGCTTTCAAGATTGAAATGATTTCTTCAGGCATTGGTAATCTAGATTCTTTAGCTGCACCCTCAGATCCTTGGTCATTAGTTCCGTAAAGAATATCTTCGATTTTTTTTAATTTGTCAGGTTTAACTTTAGTTGAGTCAATTTCCAAGTGAGATGTAGGTTTGAATCCTTCAACATTTACTGGAGTAGTTGTACATTCCCAACTAAATTCGATAGCTTCTGGACTATCATTGATTGTTGAATATCCTTTTTCAGATGGAGAAGCTTTTGCACCATAAACTAAGTGTAATTTATAGCCATAATCTTCGCCTTTTGTATCGTTACCTAATACAGTTCTGTAAGACAAACCGAAAGCTTTTCTAGCTTGTTGTCCAACAAATACTCCACTGTCAGCAACAACTTCTTTTGTACCATCACATTCAGCAAATTCATCAGGATATGTGTATGCACTAATTGTGCATCCAAATTCTTCATTTGAATATAACTCTAAGTATTTGCTATCATTTGCATATAATGCAGTTGCTTCTGCTCCAGATGGGCTTTCAGTAACAGAACGTAATCCGTTCCAAGCTACACCTTTTGGATATGCTCCTGTCTCATCTTGAACAAATAAAACACCCATCTTGGTACCAGTTTCATAGACTCTTTCACCAGTCTGGTCCCACACTAATCTTTTTCCTTGAGCCATTATGTTTTCCTCCTATTTAATAGTAAATTTTGAACACTGTATGATGAAGATTATCTGACTCGAACTTTCTAGAGAATCGACAAAGGGGGAAATGCGCGATTCTATCTGGAATTTCACTATCAGGGTCCTTATCAATAACAGTAACATCGTAGGCATGCCGCATTAGATAAATACTATCGTTGGCATGTCTTGTATCAATGTCACTTAGAGAGTAGACAATAGCCGGATACTTCATTTGTATGTTTTTTGGTGGTTGGAAATATACATTTCTACTTCCTAACGCTTCCACTAATTTGTCATGTAATTTTAGTCTATTGCTACTCATTGTACATTCCTCCAAGTGACAAAACTAAACGTGGGAATTGAACAGAAATGTTTTCCACTTTCCATTTAACTCCCATGTAAGTTACGTATTTCATGGCAAAATAATGTTCATTAGCAAATGGATCAGACACAATACTAATCTCATCGCTAACATTAACATTGTCATTAATACTGGTTCCATTTGTAGTTCGTATGCGTCTTGAATTTACTTCTCCATAATAAAAACGGCGCTCTATCGTATCAGTACATACTCCAGGGGCCGTCTCCTTACTGATTGCAAATCCAATCTCTCCATAAAATTTTGCCATTTTGAATCTCCTGACTAAGCAGCTTCTTCAGAACCCACTTTGTAAGCTAAAGTGATAGCTGAGTATGGTTTAACCAATGCTCCTGAGCAACGAGTTTCAATCAAGTATTTCTGTTGGTTGTAGTCGATATCGAAGTCATCAAACATGTTGACTTCTCCACCTTTATCTGCGCCAACATTGTAGTCAGCTAAGTTAACTACGATACCAGCAACTTCTTTTTGTTCTTTATCTTTGAAACCTTCCATTACTTCAACAGTAACAATTTCTTTAACACGTAAAGTAGTTGCTAATTCAGCTTCAGTCTTGTAAAGTTTGTGACCGATTTTGTCTTCCAACAATAAACATTCAGTTACTAAATCTTCAGTAGTGAATAATGTTGGATTACCTGAACCTTTGTAGTCTTTACGGCTACGGATTACAGAGTCAATGAATGCTTTAGCTTTATCAGCTCCAGTTGCACCAGTAGAAACATTAACATCTGCTTTGATATTGTATAAATCTTCATCTAAAGCGATTGGACGAATGTTATCAGTTTTGATGTGGTTATCATCTGAAGTTAAACGTCCGTCACCGATTAAGATTGCACGTGCAATTTCCTCATCCAACATCATACGCATTTCAGATTTTAACCATGCGATTACATCGAAATCTGTAATGTCGATTACATCATCGCGGTCCATCTTTTGTTTTTTATAGATAGTTGTTGGAGTTGTAGTACGTTTCAATAAGCTGAATACTTCTTCTTTCTTCATCTTTCCTTTGATGTAACCTTTAGCACGTGCCTCATCTGCAGTAATATCTGCAAACATTGATTTAATACGTGAGAATGGTGTGTGGTGAACTCCACTCATAACTTTTTGTACCCATCCCATTTCTCGTTGGATGAATTCTGGTTTGTCAGTGAAGTTCTTAGCATCTGGAAATAAATAGTCGATGTTTTGGATTCCATATTCATCAGCATGTGCTAAGAAACTTTCACGCATACTTCCCTGACGTTTTGCGTCTTTAATGATTACTTCCATACCAGTGTGAATTAAAGTATCATTTTCTTCGTTCATTTCGTTGTCAAATACATTGTGTTTCATGTCTTCTTCCTCCTCGTTTGCAGAGCCTCCGCCCTTTTGTGCATCTTCTAATGCTTGGCCAATTAAGGCATAAACAACTGTTTTTTGTTCTTCGTTCAAAGTGTCAAACACTTCTTTAACAGTCTTGTCATCACTTTGTGTACTGTTTTTGTTTGGCGTACTCATTTTTTCTTTCTCCTTTTCCTCTTTTTCATCACCCTCTGGCTTAGAATCACTGTGGTATAGTTCAATATTGTCAGAGTCTTCATGAATGTTAATGATTGCAGCTTCATCTGAATCATCAGAGTGAGCTAGGATTGTATCAATGTACGCTCCTGGATTTGCACCAGCTAAAACCAAGCTAACTTCACGGATAGCACCATGTAAAACATCGCCTCCGTTTTGCTTTAATTGGTTTGCATAAATTGATAAGCATTTAACATCATGATTCTTGACAAGTTCCTTTGCTAATTTTCCAGATGGTGAATCATTGAATTTTCCGTATGCGTAAACTCCTGAATCTTCGTTCTTAAGCATTGCATGTCCTAAGACGTTATCTGGATCATCGTGCAAGTGATTCCATACTAGAGGAACTTCCATGCCATCACAGTCTGCGAAAGCATTCTTACGGATAGTTCTACCGTCTGAGCAACGAATGTTATTACGAGTAGCCCATCCACCAAAATCAAATTTTTCCATTTTGACGTTTCCTCCTTATAAAACAAAAAAAAACAGTTCCAATTCATTTGAATACTGCTAGTAGTTTTTCTATGCTAATTTGTCTATAGAATTAACTAACTTGTTGGTTCTTCTCCTGAAAATTCACTGTTTGTCTCGTCTGCTCGACCTCCGTTTAATCTCTCTTCTACTTCAGCATTTGACTGACTGATGTTACTGTTAACTAATTCATCTGCCTTTGGATCAGAAGATGGTTTCATTCCAATAATCTGACGAATTTCGTTAGACGTTAGAATTTCATTTCGAGTAAACTTATCAGCAATTTCAGCAATATCATTAACCGGTACTAGGTTGAATGGATCTCTGAAGTATTTGATTGACTGCTTTTGAGTTCTTGCAGTTTTTGTTAAAAATTTTCTTTTAAATTCATCTGTTATGGCAGCAACTATTGGTTCTATGCTTCTGTTATAGTAATTAAGCATTACTTTCTCATCAGCAGTTCCATCCATCACAGCTTGCGTAATTCCTAGTTGACTGTATAACATGTTTGTTAAGTACTCGATTTGATTCATTAAGTTATTATCTACTGAACGGTTAAGTTGTGTAATTTTCTCAGTTCCATCAGTGTATGCAATTCCATACTTAGAACCAGCTAACTGCATTTCAATGTCTTTACGTCTCTTCTCAGCTTGTTCTCTTCGAGCATCTGATTTAATGACATATGGTAATTGGATGATCATGTCTAACTTTCCTGCTCCACTCTGTTCATCAATTACGTCTAATAGATTTAGCTTACGAATCAATCGTTGTAGTGTTGAGTTTGGTTGATTAATAATCTCATATAGCGGATTCTCAACAATAGCCACCATACTTTTTGGTAGAGTCACATCTTCATGTCTACCAGTTTTTTCATTGTAAAGGTTAACCCGTACATGCTCCGGATACCACTCTACAATTTTTCCTGTTCGCAACTTTTCAATGTCTATAGATCCATTTGTTGTTGGATCTAACTTTGTATCAGTTGGAACAATAGCAACTACGCCTTCATCTAATAAAGACATAACAATATCCTTCTTTAACTGCCTACCAGTTTGGTCTATGTTTGCTTCCAAAGTAAGACAATTATTAAGGCCACTATTGATTTCAGATAAATATCGACCGTTCTCATCAAGCTTTACATGGCGTATATCAATCTGAGAACAATCAATTGCAATACGTGTAAATACTGATGACACAATAGATTTTTCATTTCCATTTCGTAGTCTTGTTCTGAATGGTTGATAAGAATATCCTCCATAATCAGGACGATAAGTTGGGTCTCTATTAAAAAAAGCGTTCCAGGCATGTGCTAACCTAGAACTAATCGAATTTTCCATTTTGACGGCTCCTTCTTTCGTGTTAAAATATATACATTAAAGGAGATTCACATAATGCAAATTCCTAAAATAAACGTACCTGCACAAATTAATAAAGTTAAATCAATTTCACAGGAGGATTTAGTAAAAGCTATAAATACTTGCTATGAGAAAACTATGCAAGGTCTACCTGGAGTAAAATCTAGTTATGACTTGGCAGATGAGTATCTATCCAAATATCATGACCCAAAGATAGCAGCAGAAAGACTAATAAATGCACAAGTTAAAAAGTGCACTACATCTGGTTTTGTTACCTGGTTAGGTGGACTAATAACTATGGCAGTAGCAATTCCCGCAGACTTAACTGCTTGTATCTTTGTTCAACTCCAAATGATTTCTGCTATTGCAGTTCTTGGCAGATATGATCCAAAAGACGATGAAGTCCGTACAGTAGCTTATATCTGCCTAACTGGAGAAAGTGTTTCTGAGGCACTTAATAAAATGGGAGTTAAGATTGGACAAAAAGTTGGAACCAAATTAATTGATAAAATACCAGGAAAGTTGTTAGTTAAAATTAATCAAAAACTTGGAGGTATGATTTTCACTAAATTTGGAACAAAAGGAGTCATTAATCTTTGTGACTTGGTCCCAGTTGTTGGTGGAGTAATAGGCGGTGGATTCAATTATGCTACTACCAGAAAAATTGGAAAAATAGCTACAAAAGAATTCTTAAAATAATTATTCAAATGCATCAGGGTTTCGCTTGAAAGCAACTAATGCATCTATCAAGGCAGCGACAGGGTCAATCTTCTCGTCATGCCTTTTTTTTAGCAGTTTCCTATTACCGTTTGTATCCTCAATAGTGATACAATTCCCCATTGCGAATCCGAACAATTGTTCATCAAAGATTAAAAGTCTTTCCTCTGAAATCTTCTTAATCTCACCTAATGGAACTGATTCTGTTCTAGCTCCTTGCTGTACTTTCTCTACTCCAAATGGACCGTTTTCTGTTACCCATCTTTGAACAAATGCTTCTGCATTATATGGGTCAAATCCAAATGTTCGAACATCATACTCTTGTTGAAGGATGAATTGATCTAAATCTTCATAGACCTCCATCATATCTAAAGTTGTTCCTTCCATGACGGCCAAACTTCCTTCTTTAATAAAATCTTCATACTTCATTCGCATTGCTGGATGCAACTTATTAAAGGTTAATGAAGAAATATAGTTTCTTGTCTTAACACCAAATCCTCCATTAGATAATGGGAACAAGAACGTAAAGGCACAGAAGTCATCACCTCTTGAAAGGTCAGCACCAAGACTGCAAGGCATCTTCCAAAAGCTTCTCTTCCTATGAGGTATAGTTTCGTCATAGGTAAAAAAATAGGTATACCCTTCCATAGGTATACCAAATCGTTTTGCTAAAATATCGTTTCTCGCTGCTGGAGTTTTCTCAGCACGCTCAACATCTAATTGAATTGTTTCATAAGTTACCGTTTTACCAGTATTAGGATTTGCCTTAAGCCACATTTCAGGAATTCCAACTTCATCTAATGAATCTAGTTTGTACCACCAGATTGAAACATGTGGATTAATATACTCGCCTCTTAAAATCTGTTCCAATTCCATTTTGACGCTATCACCTACTCCATTACGAACAGTTCCTTCTGAACTAGTTGCAATAATTAGATAGTCGTCCAATTTAGATGCACCTTGCTCAATTGCTCCAACTACATCTTCTCTAATATCTCCAGATAGCCATTCATCAACTGTTGCTAATTTACATCTTAAACCTTGCAGCGAATCAATATTCATAGCTCGGACTTCAAGTAAACTACCTGTTAGAAAGTTTTCAATACCCTTCTTGGTAGAGCATAGCTTCTGTCGATTTGCTCTTGAACCAGTTGTATTCTGCAATGAACCTTGAGTTAGAAACTTAAACAAAGGTCCTCTAGCTCTAGTAATAGCAGTTTTCAAAGGAGACATTGTTTCCTCTGCTTGCTTCATTGTTGGAGCTGTGGCAACTTGATGTGTTGTAGATGGGTCTACATTAAGTTCATAACCATGCATACTTGAAGCATACAATGATTTAGCAGCACCTCGACCAACAATCAAATACTGTTTATTAATTAGACGTTTCTTAATTGTCTTTTGAACATAGTGACCACCATGCCCATCTTCATTAGGTTCATACACGCTACGCTCAACATAGTAGTACCAACCCCATACTTGCTCACCCCATAGTTTAAATGAGTCTAGCAAGTTTAAATCTGAACCATCAGTTAGAACTAATTCATTCTCGCAGAATTTAATCCATCCCTCGACAGCTTTATCATCATAATAATATTTAGGACTGGCAATCAATGCATCAATCCTATTCATTTCCATAGATACTTGTTTACATACAGGTATCTCTCCTCGGATAACGGCATCTCTAAATCTGCCGTAATACTTTGGAACAGCAGTGTTAGATAATGCCATTTAATCACCTACTTTAATAACTAGTATTGCTCCACCAATCAATATAATCAGTGGCCTCTTTTATTGATGCTTCATTTGTTTTTGTATAGTCTCCTAGATTTTCATTTTGATACATATCACATAATTGTTTTGCTTTTTGATAGCTTCTATTTTGTTTCAAATCCTTTAAAAGCATATCATTGTACACTTTAGTATAGTGATCCTCATACGCTTTGTAATAGCCCATATTGTATTCCTCATCATTGAGGTAATCATGGTCTTTTGCTTCTTTTTACATATTTATCATAATCCTTATGTAATCTAGCACGACCTTTTGTAGTTAGGTTACCATTCTTATCTTGATAGCGTCGTACTCCCCACTTTTGGCCTTTAACGCCGTAATGATAAAGTTCATCATTATACATTAGTTATTCTCCTATTCTATGAAATTAATTCACTAGTTTTAAGCTTTTCTAGACTTTTTACATATTTCTTTGTGCTTTTCATCATGTCTTTAGTAATAGTAGTACTAGATGTTAATTCTACTTTATCCGGATTTAAAATTATCATAGCTGTTTCTGATGTTCCGCTCAATCTATCATGAGTATCAGGTATAGCATCGTAACCAGCTTTCCTAAACTGAGAATATATCACTTTTGACTCTTGCACATAGTTAGGATCAGCCAAAGTAGAGGAAATACCATATGCTAGTTTATGTGCCTCTTTTGACAATGGATTTTTCATAGCATTTTTTAACATTTTTTCATCTACTACTTTATCAAAACTCCCGGTTACAGCTGCAGAATAAATAGAATCATTAAATTTTCTTAACATCTTTTTATTGTTATACAGAGAATTTATCAGTATAAGATTATTCGATGCATCTGATGGCATTTTAAGACTGGATTTTACTGAAATATGTTGAACTGCTTCACCAGATCTGCCTAGCAATTTAACTATAGGTGTGGGTCCTAAATTTTTAACATATCTAGCTGCATCTTCTTTTCCATAGCTAACATATAGACCACCTGACTCATTAACATCTATGGTTGATTTTCCAACTCTATTAAATTTAAATCCTTTCGGTATTGTTTTAGAACCATCATTGTTGGTTACTATAAGCCTACTAGATTCCTCGTAATATCTGAGTTCCCCAGCCTTGGTTAAACTCCCATCTTTGTTCTGATACCTACGAACTCCCCATTTCATTCCTAAAACTCCATGGTGTTGTAGTGACTTGTCATTTGTATTTATACCGTAGTAATTCATTTTTTTATACCACCTTCTACATGTTTTTATAAATTATCCTCGCAACTCTTTGATGGCCAAAGCAATTCCGAGTGCTGAACTAGTGACACCCAGAACAGTGCCAGTGGTTTCAAGAATATTCTTAGCATATTCTCTACCTTTAGAAGCTTTCTTTTGATTAAATACATCGTTATACTGACGCTCTAATAATTCCCTATTAATCTGGTTTCTAAGTTCCTGATCACTCATAGAACTAAGGTCCATTCTTTTGTTATTTCTTTTAGAATTATTATTAATATAGTTCTGATTTGAAACACGTAATGCATCATTCATCTGCCTTGTTAAGTCAACTACTTTTTTAGTTCGCTCGATATCTTCCTTTACATATCGGTTAGCATCTGAATTTAAATCACTTCGCCCATTTTTTTTGCTAGTCCTATAATAAGTTCTGCTCTCAGTATCATACTTATTGTAACCTTGCTCTCTAGCATCCATGGCATAACGTTTATTACCTGCTGCAGTTAAACTACCATCTTCATTCTGGTATCTACGCACACCCCATCTCTGACCTTTAATGCCATGGTGATATAATTCATTTGTCATAGTTATTCACCCCCATATAATTAGAACTTGCCAAAAGAATTTGTGATATTGTAATAATTTAGCATAGCTCTACCTGTCTCAATGTTGCCTTTATATCCTATATCTTTAAGTAATGCATCCTGATACTGTTGAGAATACTTCTTACCTATTTCAGATTTTCTTTCACTTGCCAGTTCACTAAGCATGTCATATCTAGCATTGTGCTCATTTTTACTATCTGTATACCATTTGTTATAAAAATTATCAGGTGTATCACCCTTACTAGAATATTTGTCTGCTAAGTCACTGTATTGTCTATAACTATCCAACTCTTGTTGACTCTTTTCTGAATACTTCTTGTATAGCTCATCATTTTCAACTTCTGCCTTATTCTTATTTCTAACTTTCTCCCAATTCTCTCCAGTAATTCCAGAAAAATTAAATGGATTTCTACTTCTACGATAATCACGCTTAGCTTCTCTTATTGTTCTTTTTACTTCTTTCTTAGACATTCCATAACGAGCTTTAGCAGTATTTGTTAAAGTACCATTCTTATTTTGGTAACGTCTAACTCCCCATTTCATTCCTAAAACACCATGGTGATAAAGTTCACCAGAAGTATTAATTGTATAATTTGCCATGATAATCCACCTCCGAACAAATTCGCCACTCATACTCATTAATCATTGCTTTGTAACTATCTAACGCTGAACCAGTTGGTGGGTCAAACTCAAGTCTAGTCTTCAAATATAGCCATGACTTAATAGCATTAAGTAATGGTCCATCTTTCATTAAATCGGTCCACAACGTTGACTCATCAGTAACAGAAAATGATTTTGCACTTTCGATTCCCATCTGACCTAATGCAAGAAAGTTACTATTAATGAATAGAATCAAATCCGGATCAAATGCACTATCCCAATTGGAAACACCACTGCACTTCTTGATAGACTCTAAGATGCTATTCATGTTGATGTTGCTCTCATCCATATACCTGTCCTCCATTCTATTTCCAAGGACATGTGTCACCTGGAACTCTTTCTATAACCTTACTGTTTAGCTGACTTAGATTACCATAATGTATAGCCTTGTGAGTGTCATAAGTACAAGCTATAACATTCTCCAAATCAAACAGTGCAGGTGACCTATTAATTACATCTGCCTTAGTTAATGGATTGATATGGTGAATATAAATCTTACCTTGTATTGGCAAGTCTGGTATTCCTAAATCGCATCCATTGTCACGAGTAATCACCTTGTGTCTAAAGCTTCTCCATTCAGGAGAGTGATAAAAAATTTGGTTCAAATATCTACTAGATCCAAAAGTCTCATTGCCTACTTCATTTGGTGTCCACAGATAGTTGAACCGTTCTTCAAAAGTTTTAAGTTTAATCAACTCAGAATATGACCTATTCATCTCCACGATACTCCGTCATAGCCTTGATAGCTTCAGTAAATAAACATTCAATCTCTTTACCAGATTGAATAGCTTCAGTCTTAGCTTTTAATAATGCATTCTCGGATGCTAACTTTTCTAACTCCAACTGAGCTTGTACTGTACCCAATTTTAAGAAGTGAGTAACTACTTGAGATGAAGCTGTTCGGTTTCTAAGTTGTTCCTCTGCCATATCAATAGCGTAACCAATCATTCTATTCTGTCTTTCCTCTGCACTAAGAGCTGCAGTTGGAGATTCTTCAGAAATATCAATAACTTTGTTAGACTTTCTACCCATAGTAATCCCACCTTTCCCTAATCTTAATGTAGGCATACCTCACTTTGCATAACTTTAATGACAGTTCCTGAGTACTTTGCATGGTGCCGAAGAACTGAAAATTTTCTTAAGTTTAGAGAGGATAACAACACTATAAAGGAGTAAATAATGCGACCAACCATTACTCAGAACCTGTCGTTAAAACTATGCAAACTCAAATATCAATTTTACCCCCGGGGAAAATATAAAGACCGGCGCGATGCGGGAGGGGGTGGGTAAAATCCGAGACCCCCCTCTATGCTTTTTGTATAAAGCTAGTGCTGTCGCGTTAGTTTTTATCTTTCTTTTCTACTTTCTTGTAGATTTTAAGAGGATTTAGTCTAATAATTTCATCAATTGCTTCATTGATTCTTAAATCTTTTTCTTCTTCTGTAAAGAAGTCTGAAACATTTGCTATTCGTTGTAAGTATTGACAAGAATTGTAACCTTTCAAAACGTCAAACTCAAACCAATTTGTAAACTCAGTGAAAGGATCAAAAGGATTGTCAATTGTCGTTAACATTGCTTTCATAAAATTATGCTCCTTTCAAATACTTTGTTATTGTGGATGTAGAGACACCCATCATTTCAGCAATTTGTGCTGTTGTATAATTAGAATTAGAAAGTGCTTTGATTCTTGCAATCTTTGTATTACTCAAAGTCTTTTGACTTTTTGGTGTTGCTAAATCACGTAACACGTCAATGTCTGCATTACTAAGAATCTTATGTAAAGTATTCTCAGAAATTGCTCCTGCTTGAATAGCTTCCCATTCTTTAGCAGTAATGCTAATGTTTCTTTCCGAACGTGTACTTGTTCCTAACTCTTTTCTGTACTTTTCAATAGTCTTTTGTGATGTCTTCTTAACATCAGACTTGTCTATTAAACCTTCTGCTTTCTTACGATTTAACTCGGCTTGGGTTAGTCGTTGTGCTTGTCTTTCCTTAGTGGCATTAAGTAATGCTACATTAAGCTTAGCATTTAAACTTGCTACTTCAGGAGCATAAGCTTTAGCAGCTTCTTTGTTGTATTTAATACTACCCGCTGTCATCATAGACTTACGGGCCTCATTAGCCATAGACTTCATAGACGCGGCATGACGGGCATATAAAAGCTCCATGGGGTGCTGTGCCTTTGATACCAGGGTATAGGGGTCATTAGTTGCAGCCATCTTGGTAGTGCGTTCCATTCTAGTCTTGGTCTTGTATACAATGCTTCCATCCTTATTGGTAATAGTCTCACCAAATACTTTCTTACCATTCTTCAATGTTACATTACGAACTGGTTCATACTTCTCACGTTGTGCTGGATCATTAGGGTTATAACTAACTTTGCCACCATCAGCAGTTCTAAGAATAATGTTTCCAGTATTAGCATCTTTCTTTCTAATAGGATAGTATAAATCATCAGCCTTCTTATAAATAAGAGCACCTTCTGGTTTGCTTGGATCATAATATTCTTTACCTTTCATATTAACTCTTGGTGTACCTTGAGTCTTTGGTATTGAATATTGACCTTTTGCTTTAGATAGAATAGTAGATGCACCGCCACCACTTTGGTATTCTTTCTTTAAACCGTCAATGTTATTATCTACATAAGATTGTTTGTAATCTAATTTATGCTTCTCTGCATCAATTACAACCATTGAATGCCTTACAGCTCTTGCTAGCTCATCTGGTTTAGCATTACCAATAGTCATGTCTGTAATAAGGTTAGATATAATTCCCATCTCAGTCTGAGTATTCTTCATAACCGGGAATTCTCTACCATTACGATAATAATGGCTCTCACCTTTTGCGTCAGTCTTAACTGTGTCGTACTGATATGAATCTTTAGGGTCAAATCCTTTTAATCCTTCTAAAGGCTTAGACCTAGATATACGAACTTTACCTTGCTTGTCGTCTGTAGGAATACACATAACAGTATCACCATCAAAGTCAGCTCCAGATAACTGTTCTGCTACCTTAGAATTTATACCAATTGCATCTTGAGGCTTTGTTCCTAATATAGATCTAGCTTGCTTCTGTCTGTTATTGACAGTAAGCACAGGGATTTCAAATATACCACCATGAGGATATCGAACTAATGCTAACTTTGTTCCATCTTGAAAGTTAGGAGCATATACTTCAGTTTCTTTCATTGTTGGAATTGCAGTTAATACTTGGTATCTCTGTCCTGGTAGAGCAGCTGCTTGTAAATGAACTGCAGAAGAATCACATTCACTTGCAAATTTATTTAACAAATATTTCTTAACTGTAGGATTTGTCAAAGCCATAATATCAGCATATTCTTGAGCTTTAGTCTCCTTGGCTAAATTAAGTTGTTTCTCTGCCATATGAATAGACTGCTTAGCTAAGAACTGAGAAGGAACTGCATTCTTCCAATCATCCCAGTCACCTTCGACTGCACGATAATTGATAAGCCCTTGCTTTTGTTTACCATCTTTATCAACATAATGGTTCTGACCTTTAATAAGTGAACCAAATGGATTGTCTGGGTCTTCTTTTATTTTCTTAAGAACCTCAGTCATTGGTTTGTCTTTGCCTTTGTTAGTGTTGAATATAACATCGACTCCATCAGGCATGTCTTTACCATCATTATAGACAGCCATACCTTTCAAATAATGGGTCCCATCTACTAATATACGTACTTGGGCATAAGTTTTCTCACCTTTAGTACCAGTAGCATCTGCTGGATCAGTTAAGGCTAAGTCTTTAACACCTCTTCTTAGCTCAATAGTTCCGTCTTTGTCAATTCCACCATCTTCTTTATATCTAATCATTAATCTTTTAGAGTCTAATGATACAGGTGCCCCGACTGCAGGTCTCTTGTCAAATGATTGTCCATTATCTAAAGATTTATAATCAGTAATAGTCTTGATTTGGTCGAAATTATAAATTTCTTTATGTTCAACATCAGGAGCACATAATACACTTTGATTTGATTGTTGTCCTGGATTTGTAGCTTGTGGAATACCACCTTTGTAAACATGGTATCCTTCTTTTTGTAATATAAATAGAGCAGTATCCAATTTATTTCTTGGAATATTAAGCTCTCTTTCTACACCTGGACCGACATCAATCATTCTCTTTTCTTTTAGTTCTTCTTTAAGAAAATCTGCTGTATGTTGAGCTTTCATCATACGAGATTCAGATTTATCATTTAATAAAGAACGAACAGATGATTCATTAATACCCATGACTCTACCAATTTCAGAAGCGCCCATAGGTTGCCAACCATTCTCTTCATTACCTTTTTCTTTTAATCTTTTTGCAGTGTTAACACGATAACATCTATCCTTGTACTCTGCATATGACTTTTCTCTTCGGTATTGAGTAGTTGTCATATTGTCACCAAATTCTTTTTTAATATTTTCTGGTGTTTCAGTCCAACCACTAGCTTTTAGCTTATTAACACGAACTAGAAAATCAGACCAATCTTCATGTTGATATGGGTCTTCTCCTGAACCCCAAGGATATCGACCACTTCTTCTTGGCATTCCGTAATGAACAATATAATCTTCATCTTCTTGGACACCAAAATATGATTGAATAGGAGGTTTATCTTGATACATTGTCTGAGCCCTCCTTTGTTTCTTGGATTATTCTGTCGAAATATATGATCTTATCCATGATTGGAGAAATATCTTCTTCAGTAGGATTGTAAACATTAATTTCGTTGTTTTGATAAATACGAAGTTCGAATGAAATATCACCTGGACGAATTCCGTAGTTCAAACAAAAAAGAGCGGCATAAATTAATAGCTGCTCCATATGTGCTGGTGATTTACCAGTCTTTAAATCATGTATTCGTAATAAGTTGTTTTCGAAACTAATACAGTCTGCAGTTCCAAAACAGTATTCTGAGTAATATAAAATTACTTCTGGATCCATTCGTAAATCAATTGCATCGTTAATGTAAGCTTGTAAGTTAGGATATACAAAATCTAGATCTACAGCTTGCACTGGAATATGATTCTTGAATAACCATTTACGAACTTCCTTTTTGTCATTCTTTAACAGTCTTACATCATTAGCTCTAACTTTAGAACCATCCTCAAATGTTCTTGCAGAATATAACATGTACTCTGCCCACTTAATGTGTTCCTCTGCAAACTGATGTAAATTTGTTCCTGAGTCTTGAGCGAAAGAATTGAAATATCGCTCCATCATTTTTTGGGCATCATAGTTAAGCCAGTAGTTTGAACTTGGACTTAAGAAACTATGCTTCCCTCTTAACCTTGAATAATTTTGCCAAAGCATTTAATACTTCCTCCTTATTTTCAGGGCAGATAAATCTACTAAATGACATATCGTTCATTAGCCCTACATAGTAATCCTGATTTGGTTGATGACTCGAATTCAAAGTTTTCTTACATTCAAGAGTTGCCCATTTGTTAGAATATAAAACAAGCAAATCTGGAATACCTTGAATGTAACTCGAATCATTCTTCATCACGATGCATCCTGGAAATATATTTTTCAGCTCTTTTATTAGCTCGCTCTGAAATTTAGACTCCAGCATTATGATTCCTCCTTTTCTGTTTCAGTTCCTCTTTTAAAATGCTAAAAGGATAAGTGCATGACCATTAAGTCAAAAATGCACTTTTCCCCTCATAAAAGAGTATGATTCTCACGCGAACCCTAACTTGAGTGAGAAAATATAAATCTTGTGATGATTTAGTAGTTTTTATCCACCTTGTGTAAAATAGCAGAAAATACTACTATTTTGCTCAAAACACAAAAACACAAAAATTTTCTTAAAACTTCTTATATATTTATTTTTATTTTTAATAAAAGTTGGTAATATTTTTATGTTTTTATGTTTTACCCTCAAATCTCCTTTATATAAAGCGTTTTTCGTTGCACAAAAATTGTAAAAAAATTGTAAAAAACATGTTTTTTTGGGACAAAATGTCAGGGGTACGCGTTTTTTAGTCTAAAATTTCACTCAAAACATAAAAATTTTTATGTTTTACACATTTTTGTGCACAAAACTTTGCAAGAAAAAATACAAGAATCTGGCCATAAAACGAACCAAAATCCTTGTATTTATTAGAACTTCAAGTCTGGTACAAACTTCTTTTCAACGAAATTTTTCTTACTATGGATTGCTCTAGATATAGCAATGTCAATACCAGACCTACTTTTTAAATGATAATAATATAAATCTACGTAAGGTGTATTCAATCTATCAATACGACCTCTAGCTTGCTCAAGTACTTTGTAAGAATAGTTCTGACTGTAAAATATAATGGTGTCAGTCTGTATACAATTCCAACCTTCACAACCAGCAGTGTACTGAACTAAATATACCCACTTGTCACTTTCTGGAATCTCTTGATGTTTGTGACCATTCCATTCAGCTACTTCAAGCCAGTCTATCTGTTCAAAGATTCCTTTCAAAATATCAAGCTCGTAATCGAAGTTGTAGAAGATGATACTCTTTGGGTGCTCTCTCACAATATCAAGCAATTGAATCTGCCTATCTGGATAAGTATTTACAAGTCGTCTCAAAATATAGCACATACTACTTGCTTGTTGGATTGGCTCTTGCTTAAATGGATCCCAATGATTCTTAAACACCTCTTTATACTCGGTCTTATTGTAATCACAGAAAATATCAATGTCATGCCGTACAGTCTTTCTCAAGTAACTCATATCAACTAATATCCCATCTCTCAACCTAACAAGTCTTCTAGTGTTAACATATCTATCAATCTTTGGATACTTAGAGAATCTAGAATATATGACATGCTGATTAATAAAGTCTGTTCTGTTTCTATAAAACCCATTAGCAATAAAAACAGGAATATAATCAGTCCAAGTGTCACCAGGAGTTGCACTCAATAAAATCCACTTATTGCTTTTAGCAATTGCTAAAAATGACTTAACCCAAGTCCCATTCCCAACCACTCTCTGCTCATCAAATATAAAGAAAGCATTCTGTACACCAACATACTTTTTAATGTTGTTCCAACTATCAATAACAATGTTTAAATGAATATAATTCTCCATCTTAAATGGCTTCAATTCATCTTCCCATTCCTTGGTGTCTCTCTTTCTGGCAGTTGTAATAATATACAAGTCCATCGGCCTTGACATCTTTGTGTATCTATTACCTTCAATACGACCACCATTCAATTGAAAATAATAATAGAGGCTGGTTCTGCTTTTTCCAGTTCCAACCCCTCCATTTAATATGCAACCATTCTTCATTTTTGATACTGCATCTTTTTGGTAGTCATATAGAAAATCCTTAGCCACTTTACATCAAACTCCTTACTAAATAAGCCCAATTTGGATTAACTGGACAGTATTTTTGACCAATTAACTCAGGTGTTGTCAGTCCAATAGCAAAGTAATTATGAGCTAAATTACTCACCATAGCTTCGACTCCTTCTTCAATACTTCCATAAATAATGGGAACCTCATTCACACTCATACCTCCAGGATTATTCCCAACAAGATATGCATATGAAGTAAAGTTCCCAGTTTCTAATCTAGCAATTCCTAATACAACAGAACTGTCAATTCCATAACGATTACAAGCAGAGATTATTCGTTCTTCAATACTTCCGAAATATCCCTCTTGCCCTTCATTACTTCCTCCACTTGTTCCAACTTCTCCACTGACACATTGTTCAGTACTCTTAGAATTGCAGAATATGCTGTTAGAATCACTAGTGCATTCTTCCAAATATAAACCGTTAGATTCACAAGTGCTACTGCTGCTATTGTCAGAACACCCACTTTCAACATTGCACCCGCTTGATATAGATTCTCTGATACAGTTATCCAAATGTTTGCTAAACTGTACATTAACAGAAACCCCAGAAGCAGTGTCCTTAGGATTAGTTTCACTGTCACTCCATACTTCGCGTGTTTGATTGTATCCTTTGCTATAATATAAAAATTCATCTTTTATTTCTCCTTCTATTGCCATTACACTACATCCACATAGTACAAATATACTTAATGCAAATGCTACTATCTTCTTACTTACTAAATTCATCAATACTCTCCTCTATGTGCTAAAATAAGTTTTAAACTAGGGCTATGAATCAATCCAATTTTGTGTAACCATGCTTTAATCCTAGCTGTTAATCTATTCATAAATATCAATCCTCCACAATGTTATACAATTCAAAGATTAAGTCTGGATTCTTGTCTAGCAAATATAAAAGCCTGCTACTTGAGTTACCAATAAATATCTTCTCATGTTCCCAACGATTAAGTGTTCTCTCTGTATTTCTTAAGATGCTAGCAAAAGGTTTCTGACCCATGCCTAATTTCTTCCTAACTCTTACAACAAATTCGCCATCAACTATTGCTCTAGTATCAGGCACTTCAATAGTAATTCCTCTGTACTTAAAAATATCATTCTGCATAAATCTCAAGTCCTCCTTTAAAAAATAAAAGAGACTCAGCTTTTTACTAAGTCTCTTAATATATTAGAATTATAAATTTTTTTAATCGCATTAATCTGAATATCAATGTGCTCTTCATCATCAATGTAACGAATAAGCTTAATCCTTGATACAGAACTTCACAGTTACCATTCCAGTAAATTCTTCAATAAACTGCAAAATAGCATAGAGCACATCTTCCAACGTGCCGTCATCAACTCTTAATATACGTTCTTTAGCATATACATCACCTTTAGCATTACAGCATGGATGTTCAAATAACGGATACCATACTACTAACATTTCACATACACCCCATTATCTGCAATAATTTTATATCCTTCTTTATCAATCTCAGTGATCAACCAAGAATATGGAACCTTCTCTTCAATCCACTTACAGAAATCTCTCCATTCATCTAACTTATGATTCTTTCTGCTATGGTAAATATTAGCTAATACCTCATAATTCAACATAATATTACGAGTCTGATTATAGCTACTTGGTAGAAGCTGAATCATCTGCCACCAGTATTTTTTGTCTTTAGTTTCAATGAACCTTCTTCTATCCCTATTCAAATGGTGAATTAGATATTCAAGCCATTCTGCATTACTTACTGCACCACTTCTATCATCATCTAAATGCTCAATGCTAAAATCCGCCAAAGTAAACTCTTCAGCATGAATCTTATGCATAGTACTACAACTATTAGCTACAGTCCCAACCTTATATGTATCGAATTCCTTCCACCAATATAAAGGCGAAGTAATACGAACATAAACAGGCATCATACGCATAAACTTACGATGATCAGTACCAGCTTTAGCAAGTTTCTTCATTAAGTTTACATCATTAGGACCTAATACAAGTTCCTTCTTAGAAATATAATGATTGTCACATTCTATTTTTCTAAGACAAGCATCACAATTATCTTTATCTTCGCATCGTTCACTATCACTCTTATCCCAGCTATTCATAGGGTTACGCATTCCTTCAATAATAAACATCAATTGTTCGGGACTAGCAAATACCGCATGTTCTAATTTAATCATTTACGCTTCCTCCAATTCTCCAAAATATTTTTCATATGATTCCAGGTCATATTGCATAAGAAATTTTTTAGCTTCTTCTTCAGACAATGCTTTTGCACAGTTTTCATAGTCTGTTTTATATGCCAAAAGCCAATGATTTTTTAAACTTTTAAATATCTGTACATTTTTAGCAAGATAATGTATTGGCACACCTAATAGTTCACAATGATATGAATATTTGCATTTTGTTGACACCAATTCCATTTTATCGGTGTTATATTTAAGATCATTGATTACAAAAATCATTCCACGTAACCTCCTAAATATCCATCAATAAGGTTATCTGCTTTTACTTCTAAAATATCTAATTTAACATCTTCTGAATCTTTAACATAAATAAATGAATTATTCTCAATCTCTTCCTGCAATCTCTTTTCTACTACAATCTTAGCTGCTTCTGCTTGTACTAAAGTTGTAAACACTCCAAATAGCAGATTATTTTCTATTCTTGCTTTTGCTATTATTGCTTCTTTTAATGAACGATATGCACCGTAACGGTTTCCTTTATTGTCATATATTAAATATATAGGTATCATTTGAAACTATCCCTCGTGAATTTGCAGAATGGGCAATTAATACACATTTCTTGTAAATATCCAGTATTCTTAGTGCCACCAACTAACCCGCCACAAGTTCTTCCATATGCAATTCCTCTTTTTACCATTTCAGAATGGCATTTGCCATAGTTGTAACTTGCACCTTTAATAATTAAGACTAAAATTATTCCTAAAAATATAAATCCTATTATTTTAAGCATCATTTCACATCCTCCGGCCAAGTATAATCGTCATCCAACTTGCTTTTAAACTTAACAGGCTTGTGAGAATATAAGTTCACAGGCTCTTCTAAACAGTCACAACAAGGTTCTTCATCCTCTTTTTTGTCACAAGCTACACACATATGACAATATTTATCAAAATATACTTCTTTTCTTTCATCTAAATCCATAAGTTCCATGCTCCTTCTAACTGATTCTGCTTCTTCCTCTTCCCAATTTTCTTCCTCAAACTCATCAAAGTCTTGCTGAGATAAGATAAATACCCCAGCAAAACTAAACATCATAAAAAATAAAGAGACAAAACATTAATTCCATTATTTGTTTGCCTCTTCTTTTTCTTTCAATTCGATTAAATGATTCAAATAGTTCTGTGCCTTCTTCAAATCTTGCAATTCAGTGCCTTTATAGGGGGCTCGAACCACATATTTGATGACATTACCTGAGTTAAAGTCCAATTTCCATGAGTCAATGAAGTCTCTAACCTCAATTCCACCCTTTGTATAGTGCACAGGATGGTTGATAATATCTTTTTCTTGAGCTTTTGCTTTTTCTTTTGCCATATCTTCCTCCACTTGCTGGTTTAATTTTTCATACCAGTCTTTATCTAAACCTTCATGCCAGTTAACAAACTTCAAATATACTTCGTTGAACTTCTTTTTATCGCTGCCAATTTGTGGATATGCATCATGCATCCAAAGTAGTACTTTAGATATCAATGTTGGGTCATTCAAGTCGGCCACGTATGTATTAGATGTTCTAAAATCTGCTTGCTTACTGATGTGATCAATACAAATATCTATACGAGCATCATAAAGTATTGGTCTGAAAGTCAAACTATAAGAGATTACTCCTGTAAAATCTTTAAACATCTTTCTGATTAAAGTAGCATTCTTTTCAACCATGTTGTGGTCTTTAACTGGATAAATCACATGGCCTCTATTCTTATAGTAAATTTCCATTTCTTCATTAGTCATTTGCTTCACCCGATGGAATTAATCTGCCTTGTTTCTGAACACTGTCATCCCAATCAACTACTTGAAAATATAAATCATTCATTCTCTTTTTAAGTCTTTTGAAATTAGCATTATCAACACTAATGCCCATAACACTAGACAAAATGTCGTCTCGTGTTACCATTTCTTTTGCATAATTCGTTACCCAATATCTTTCATTACTCATTTCTTTGTCCTCCATTCACGTTCTTTAATTTCTTTATGGTATGTTCTTGCATATGACATTGCATAATTCTTCATTGTTATATCTTGATTTATAGTGAATCTCAGTGCGTCCTCAAAATGCCTATGATCGCCTCGAACGGAAATATAAAAGGTCACCACCGTATTAGCTTTACTAAACACAGTAATGACCTTTGCATTCCCACCAAATTCTTCTTCATAACTTTCCTGAAATTTGACACGGCATTCCTCAACCAAGTCAATAAACTTATTTTTTGATCGCATATCTATTTTTCCTCTTGTTATTCATTAACTCTTTCCTTGCTTCCTCGTATTTTCTCATACAAGATTCACAACAAAAATATACAGTTCCTTCTCTATAAGCATGTTTGAAAAGGTATTGTGAGCGCATACCAGTAAAGCTAAAGGTTTCACCACACCATTCACACGTCTTCTCTGAAACTATGCAGTTATTGTTATTTGCTCGGCTCATTCTTATACCAACCCAACTCGTACACCATTGCATTAATGGCCTTTAATATAGAAATATCAATACTACTATATTTCTCTAATCTTGGTGTATTAGATTCTTTAATTAATACTTCCTTCTTTTCTAAATCAAAGCCTATACTAAATTGATTCAAACTGACAAACCAAATTTGACCTCTGATTTTCTGTTTACTAAACCCTGCTGCCGCAAATAATTCTTCCGCATGTTTTGTACGATTAATTTGTTCCTTCATTTTTCTTCTCCTTGATTATTACTTCTTGAATAGTTATACCTTCTTGTTCTGCATAAAGCTCTAACAAATATAAAAGAGGACTAGTCTCCATAACTAATCCTCCAAATGAATTCTATGTAGTTCATTGTAAACGCCATTCATTAAACCTAATTCAGAATATAAATCTAGAATAGCTGCTAATAACTCATGCGATACTGGCATTGATTCCTGTACGCCAGTTGTAATTGTATAGAACAAGAAATCTCCAGACATTGTGTCAATAGATAGATAAGCAGAATGAATATAATTCTTACTATTCTTAAACACCAATACTTCACCAGTCTCATCACTGCAAGTTTCTGACAACACAAACCCTAATTTCTTTAACCCTTTACCTTTAAACGAATGCCAGAATGGAATATCTTTTTTCATATGTATCTCCTTTACCATGACAACTTAATAATTGATGCAAACAAAAATAAGTTCAACAGAATGTAAACACCTAATGACAATTTCCAAGTAAATATAAATCCAAAACACCAAGACAATACACCTACAATAGCTGACACAAACAAGTAAGTAACTGCAAATATAACAGCAATTACACCTAATACAATTAATAAACTCTTAAACTTTTCTTTATTCATATGATCTCCTTCTTCTAAAACAGTGACTAGAAATATAACTACCTAACAGGAAAGTTTTCATACATAACTCTCACATCTAAACGACCTTGCTTCTCCAATCTTTCCAAATATTGGGTGTAAGCTTCACGTTTTTCAAATATACCTTTCTTGAATGTATAAATCATTCCATCTTGTGGGTGATAACATTCAAACGTATCTTCTAAAATATCATTCTCATTCAATACTGGCATGTAGCAATAAGGGTTCCATTGCATCCTCTTTTCTTGTCGATTCATGCTTTTAGAAATATATGTTAATGTTCTAGACATTGTAACAAGTGTTCTATTGATTTCTTTCAAATCCTTGCTTAAATCATTCACTCTTTTAGCCTCCTTTAAAAATATAAAGAAAAAGAGAAGAACCCTATTTAGATTCTTCTTCTGTTTCTTCTTGTATTGATTTCTTTGATAATACTGATAAAGTCTCCAACGTTACCATTGCTGTAACTCCTCCTAGTACTCCTCCAAATACATACAAGAATCCATTAATTAGTTTTTTCATAAATATAATCCTCTCTTTCATATAAGGGTATGCATACTACGCGACTAAAATGGTAAGTCATCTGAATCCATGCTCTTTGGTGCTGGTGCTGATGTATTAATTCCAAATTCACTTTCAAATGAGCCTTCTCCAGACATTGCTACAATACGTAAATTATTCAAGTTTGCTTTTGGCATCTCTTTGCCAGTACGTTTGTCAATGTAATGTCCTAAGTAAATATCCAAGTCAGCAGTTTCAAATCTAACGTCATCAACCATCTTAACCATTGATTCATCCCATAAAGCATAATTTCCATTTGCTTGATAATATACTTTAGGGTCTTTAGGTCCTCCATAATAGCGAACAAGAACTTTCAAATAGTTGTGTGTAATAGTTTCTCCAGTGCTAGAACTAATAGTTTCAACATGCTTAACATTTGTTTCTCCATACTTAGCCATTTGGTAGTCTACAATCTGATTTGCAATATCATCTGGTAAGTCTAAACGGAAGTTTCTGTTTCCTAAATTATTGAATGGAGTTTGTGCTCCTTCAAAGTTTCTATTAGACTTTGTAATCTGGTTAGTTACCTTGTCTCTAAAGTTTCCTGGCATTTCTCTAAATGTTAATCCTCTTAATTTTGCAACTCCGTATTCTGTAATTTCTAATTTCATCTTTATGTCCTCTTCTTTCTAATATATAAATTAAAACGAGATCGGAAGAGCGTCGTGTAGGGAAA
>OGJK01000877.1_pt1 | contig 29927 bp, 15 predicted proteins | sample 1571961 | NCBI WGS metagenome assembly OGJK01 (sample SAMEA2582120, study PRJEB24529) | metagenome | biome: Human gut stool | place: China | collected 2011 | reverse complement strand
ATATGGTTGAAAAAGGTGCTACCACTATTTGGGAGTTATGGAACGGTGATACGGCAAATCCTGAAATGAATAGCGGTAATCACGTGATGCTTTTAGGTGACTTATTGCCTTGGTGCTTCAATAACTTGGCAGGTATCCGTGCGGACCGCTGGAAGTCCGGTTACAAGCATATCGTCTTCCAGCCGGCTTTTGAAATTCAGGAGTTGAGTAACGTGGATGCATCGTACATGAGTATCTACGGAAAAATAACCAGCCGATGGACAAAGACTCCCACACATTTGGAATGGGATATCGAACTTCCCGCCAATACGACGGGGGAAGTACATCTTCCGGATGGACGGAAAGAAAAAATCGGTTCGGGAAAATATCATTTCAGTGTAGACATTCCCACCCGGAATACGGCTATTCTGACTGATGAATTTCTGTATGAAAACGCTTCTTTCCCCGAATGTCACGGAGCTACGATAGTAGAGCTGAAAAATGGTGATCTCGTAGCCTCTTTCTTCGGAGGAACCAAAGAGCGCAATCCGGATTGTTGCATCTGGGTATGTCGTAAACCTAAAGGCTCTAAAGAATGGACCACCCCCAAACTTGCTGCCGATGGTGTGTTTTCACTCAAAGACCCACAAGCAGTATTAGCCGGAATCGATTCAACCTGTACCCCGGTGAAAGATGCAAAAGGAACACTTATTGCCCGCAGAAAAGCTTGCTGGAACCCGGTTCTTTTCCAGATTCCCGGAGGTGACCTGATTCTGTTTTATAAAATAGGTTTGAAAGTGAGCGACTGGACAGGATGGCTTGTCCGTTCACGCGACGGAGGAAAAACCTGGAGCAAACGCGAAGCGCTTCCAAAAGGTTTTCTTGGACCTATTAAGAATAAACCGGAATATATCAATGGGCGTATCATCTGTCCTTCCAGTACGGAAGGAAGTAACGGATGGCGTGTCCATTTCGAGATTTCCGATGATAAAGGCAAGACCTGGAAGATGGTCGGACCACTGGATGCCGAGTTATCCGTCCCCACCCAAAACCGCAAAAAGGGGGATATGAATGTGGATGACCAGGAAGGCGGAGAAGCTATCAAAGGAGAAGGAGCCAAACCTGTTTATGCAATACAACCCAGTATTTTGAAGCATAAGGATGGAAGATTACAGATACTCTGCCGCACACGTAACGCACAGGTAGCAACTGCGTGGAGCAGCGATAATGGTGATACGTGGAGTAAAGTAACGCTACTGGATGTTCCGAATAATAATTCCGGAACGGATGCTGTGACAATGAAAGACGGTAGACATATACTTATCTACAATAATTTCTCTACATTGCCCGGAACTCCGAAAGGTCCGCGTACTCCGCTCTGTGTGGCCGTTTCAGAAGATGGTATCAATTGGCAGCCTGTTCTTACATTAGAAGATAGTCCGATCAGCCAATACTCTTACCCTAGCATTATTCAGGGGAAAGACGGGAAGCTGCATGCCATTTATACATGGCGCCGTCAACGAATTAAATATGCAGAGATAGATCCGACGAAGTTTTAAATATTGAACGATTATCTGAATGAAATCGACCGCTCCTTTGCCCGTAAAAGAGCGGTCGATTCTTGTATTTATCCATTTTATACTTTACATTTGCCAATAAATAAAAAATAACGATGGCAGATAATTACATAGAGAGACAACAGGAACAATACGAAGCCCGAAAAGCTGCTTGGAAACAAGCACAAAAATATGGTAAGAAGAAACTAACAGCAGTACGTCCGGCTGAATCGGAATCCCCCACTCCAATGGCTTCAAAGTCAGATGGTTCAAAAAAAAGAGTATTTGTAACTGGAGGAGCAGAAGGAATTGGCAAAGCAATAGTAGAAGCTTTTTGCCTGGCTGGAAATCAAGTTGCCTTTTGTGATATAAACGAAACATCGGGACAGGAGACTGCGAAGGCAACCGGGGCTATATTCCATAAGGTCGACGTAAGTGATAAAAACGCACTTGAAAGTTGTATGCAAACCATTCTTGCCGAATGGAACGATATTGATATTATTGTCAACAACGTCGGTATCAGCAAATTTTCTTCTATCACAGAAACAAGTGTAGAGGATTTCGACAAAATTCTTTCTATTAACCTGCGTCCTGTATTCATCACTTCCCGGCTGCTTGCCATCCATCGTAAAAAGCAGCCCTCTCCCAACCCATACGGCCGAATTATAAATATCTGCTCTACACGTTATCTGATGAGTGAACCGGGAAGTGAAGGGTATGCAGCTTCGAAAGGTGGTATCTATTCTTTGACTCATGCATTGGCTTTGTCTTTATCTGAATGGAATATCACCGTAAATTCCATTGCTCCGGGATGGATACAGACCCATGATTATAATCAACTCCAACCGGAAGACCATTCACAGCATCCTTCACGCCGGGTAGGTAAACCGGAAGATATTGCCCGCATGTGTCTGTTTCTCTGCGAGGAAAACAATGATTTCATCAATGGAGAAAACATCACGATTGATGGGGGAATGACGAAAAAGATGATTTATATTGAATAAAAATCTATCACTTTAATGAATACTATCGTATTTGTTAAAGTCTTTTGGGCACGATAACAAATACGATAGTATCCACTATTTATTGCATTAATATTCTTCGAGTAACTTCCACTCCTGTCTTTACAATCGAAGCTGCATGATGGAACTCCAACATATCATACGTATCGCCAGAAATCTGAATTAAGATATCCGGCTGACAACGTTCTATCTGGTAACGAGTGATTTGTTGCATCATCATTCTCGAAGATTCTGTCAACAGATTATAAGGAGATACTTTCTTTTTCTTTCCAGTATCAATGGGTGCATTCACATCGACAGCTATCAGAATGTCTCCTTCAGTGCGTTGCACATGACTCAATGGAAGAGGATTCAGAATACCTCCATCAATCAATACCATACCGTCTTTTCTTAACGGACGGAAAAGCATAGGGATAGAAATAGACGCACGGATAGCTTCATGTAAGCTCCCTCTGTCAAACCTAACTTCCTGATCGCGGACAATATCCGTAGCCATCGCTACATAAGGGACAGGCAGGTCTTCGATATTCATGTCCGGAATAATTTGTTTCAGTTCTTTAATAAAACGGTCACCTTTCACTAATCCATCCCGGCTTAAGGTAAGATCCGCCAATTCCCACATTTTGCGTTTGTCCCAACTATACAGCCATTCTTTACATTCTTCCATTTTTCCTGAAGCATACATTGCTCCCACCATTGCTCCCATGGAACTTCCTGCAATGGAAGTAATCTCAAAGTTGTGACAAAGTAATTCTTCAATTACTCCTATATGTGCTATTCCACGTGCTCCCCCCATGGAAAGGACTAATGCTACTTTTTGCTTATCCATATCATATACATTTCTGTTAGCCATCTACAAAATAACACATTTTCTGCGAAAAAGATGTTTAGTAATCGTGAAGAAATAAGTGATAGCAGTGTTTTAGGGGAACTAAAGCATAGCTTTAGATATGATAAAGCTATGCTTTGTCAGTTGCAAAGCATAGCTCTATTATATTCTTCTATTATCCCGGAGATTTTCCGGTTATGTAGGAGGTTAAGGGTTTACCTTCATTTTATTTCTTTCCTTGAGCCTTCTTTTCTGCGTTTCGCTTATTCACATAATCTTTGAACATCTGACGCCAGTTGCGACCATGCTCATTGAAATACTGCTCACATTTGGTTTTATAAATTTCGAAGATAGCAGAAATCTGCTTCATATTCTTGTAGTCAATAGCCTGTTCGCGAGCCAGTTTCAACTGTTCCAGAACGAAAGCCGTTTCCTCCTCCGTCATATTGGGTACAATGGCCTGATAACCTTTCAAGGTAAAAGCAACTTTACCTACCGTGTATTTATCCAGGATTTGTTCAATCTGTTCTTCCGTCAATACTCTGCGTAAATCTTTCATTAGCCTTTCATGCACTTCTTTCGGCATAGCGGAATCTGCAATCATTTCACGGTCGAGCTTGGAAAGCGGTTTGCCTGTCAGAGGATTGATACCCCCGGGGATTGTCGTATAAGGGTGCTCATTGTGCCAGTCACGTACTTTACGAAGATGATTATAAATGGCAGTTACTGCAAAACCTGCCTTTTTATCATCGTTCAACTCTAAAGAAGCTACCCAGTCGATGGCTTTCTTTTCGAGAGAAGCATCTGATTTTAAGTTAGCATAAGCCTTCTTGTCAAAATAAGCAGCTACCTTGTCAAAAGAACGGATGGCGCCTTCAGGAAGCAAAGCTCCTTTTTCACCAAAACTATACATAGCGGATTCCGGTTCAGTGGTGACCTTGCTTTCATCCAACATCTTTTTATCCAATTTGAATACTTCTGCGAAGAAGTCATAAACAGCATTCCGCTTATTCGGACCAAAGTCATGTTTCTCTTTGGGAAGATGTACATTCGTTACTTTATCTTTTGCCTGGTAGAATCCGTAGATTCGTTGCAGATAAGGAAATTCAAGAGTAGGAACACTGGCCGTCCAGTCGCCGCCATCCGATACGATCAGTTGTGGACGAGGAGCAAAAGTAGCGGCTAATTCCGCATTACAGGTTCCTCCTGCAGATAATTGAATAGGCATTCCGCTTTCGCAGGGACAGCCACCGTCGAAGTGAGAAGCCAGGCTCACCACCGGAGCTGAAGCGGTGAAACGATCATCCAATACGCTCAACAATACAGTATGGGTACCTCCACCCGAACCGCCATTCGCACCGATACGGCTGGGATCAATATCTTTACGGGAAGCAAGCATGTAGTCAAGAATCAGTAAGCCGTTCATTGCCTGAATAGTGTGCGCCGCACTACTACGGTGTGCCGCACTGCCAACTTGCAAAGCCGACTCTCCCCATCCAAACAAATCATAGTCTACACAAACAGCTCCCATACGTGCTAAAGTTCCCATACGTTGTTGTTGGTCTTCCCGATAACGTCCGCCACCAAAATGTCCGTTAGGGCAGATTATCAACGCATGTTTTCCTTTCGATTGGGGCGTATAGATAGAACCGCAAACGTATAACCCGGGAAGTGTTTCAAGCGCGAAATTCTGCACGGTATAGCCATCAAACTTACGTATCTTTGAAAGAATAGGTTTGGATTTGACACATTGAGCCAGCAAAGTATCGATACCTAAACGCTGACGTACCTCTTTTTTCAGAGAATCGGCACGAAGTTGAAAAGACTGTCGGTCTGTATAGAGTGTATTCAGATAAGCCAACATCTTCTCTCCGTCTGCATCTGTACGACGTGGATACTCGTATGCTTTCAGCTTATACATATTTCCTTTCTGCTTAACAAATTTATAATCGAAAGGTGCCAATACATTCGTCAAGGATTCTTCCACGGAATAAGGACGAATACGGAAATCGGCATAAGACAGCACTTTTCCCACCGTATCAATGTCATATTTCAAACGGACTCCGAAACGGTTCTGTATATCCGTCAGTACTTCATTCAAGGGACGGGCAAATTCCGTCTCGTATGTTTGCGTCTGGGCTTCGGCCGAAAGAGATGCGGCAAGAAGCATAGTAAAAAGGATTCGTTTCATTTATTTTTAATTTATGTAAGTTGTTTTTTCACCACAGATTACACAGATTTTCACAGATTTATTATTCTTATAATTTAGTCGAATTAAAAATCAGTGTTAATCTGTGGTATCTGTGATGCTTTTAATTACTTCACCATTGATGATTACGTCATCCATCGTGATACGTTCACAATTTTCGAAGATACATTTCTGTTTCCCTCCTTGAATATGAATATCACGCAAAACGATGTCAGATATCGGCGCTTCTTCCAAGCCCACTATTTTGATCGGAGTCTTTACGTTTGTCACAGTCATTCCGCTGATATGTACGTTACGGAATATCGGAGTGCGTTCACTCTTAGGTTCGGCAGGCATTTTACTGTACTTCAAATTCAATACAACAGCTTCCTGTTTAATGTTGCTCATTACGACGTTGCTGACACGAATATCTTCAACGACTCCTCCCCTTCCACGGGTCGACTTAATACGGATTCCACGATCTGTTCCGTCAAACACGCAATTGGAAATAGTAACTTTACGCACACTCCCACTCATCTCGCTGCCGATAACAACGCCTCCATGACCGGAAAGCATGGTGCAGTTGGTGATAGTGATATTCTCGCAAGGTACTCCCAAACGACGGGCCTGCGCATCTCTTCCCGACTTGATTGTGATGCAATCGTCTCCTACTGATATATGGCAGTCGCTGATATGTACATTGCGGCAGGATTCCGGATTCACTCCGTCCGTATTTGGTGAGGGCGCATTATCTATGGTGATCCCCTTTATGGTTACATTGTCGCAAAATTCCGGATTGACCGTCCAGAAGGGAGAATTTATGATTTTCACTCCTTCAATCTTTACTTTCTTACAACGAACGGGCTGAATGAACGGAGGACGGAAAAAGCGACGTTGCAATGTATTTACATAATCCTTGTTCGTTTCAGCATAAATTGCTGTCGTATCGTTTGCTGCATCCCACATTGGCTGATATTTATTCACATCACGCATACCATTGTCTTTCAAATCAATCATGACACGAAAGAACTCCATCCACCATTTCTTTCCTTGTCCGTTTAAAGTTCCTTCTCCTTTGATCGTAATATTCTCGGCATCTACCGCATAAATCAAAGGCTGGAAACTTTTCATCATCACTCCTTCGTGACGAACCTCGACAAAAGGAAGATAGTCATCAAAGTTATCGGAAAAGAGCAAGGTAGCTCCGGCTTCCAACTCCAGTGTAATATTACTTTTCAGATGGATACTCCCCGTCAGATAAGTCCCGGCAGGAAAGAAAAGAGTACCTCCGCCCCCACGGTTCAGACGGTCAATCGTTGAATTGATTAGTTTTGTATTAAGAGTCTTGCCATTTGCTTTTGCACCGGCCTTCAGCATATCTACACGCTCGGCACGAAGAACTGTGGTTGCACAGAAGCAAAGAAAGACGATAAGAGTTGTTCGTAAATTCATAATCGATATTATTAAAGTATATTTCATCGTTTCCTTCTAAAAAATCATGCTAATAGAATCTTTTTTTCTTCCCAATGTTTGAAGACAATCATTGAGATGTTTTTTTCAAACATGCTACATGATTAAAATAAAGATGCTGCATGATTTTTTATACGAATACATTGTTTTTCATTCTACAAATATATATAAAATGTCTCTTTCATTTTGCACAAACCAATTGATATGTTCCGCTCTGTATTTCTTTCGGTTCTTTTTCGCCCGGGAGATAAACAACAGCGGTAGTATTCACCGGAACAGACACGTTTAAAGTGAAAGTCCCATTCTCACAAGTCCAGTCCACATTAATGGTACCATATAAAGTTTCATACGACGCTTTGACGTATTTCAAATCTCCCACAGGTTGGGGAGCGATGATGAACTTCTGATAACCTTGTTTTGGAGTAGTAGAAGGACGAATACCGACCAGTGAATTAAAGAACCATTCATCAATCTGTCCCATCATAAAGTGATTCCAGGAAGAACCTTGACGGGGGTCCCACTGCTCGGTCAAAGTTGTAGCGCCGAATTTTAACTGGAAACCATATCCGGGAGCTTCTTCATGATTGAACATTTTATAAATAAGTTCATGTTCTCCATTACGCGCCAATGTCTGAATCAGATAACGGTTTCCCACATCACCGGTAGTCAAACGGTTGCCATGTGCTTCCACATCTTTTATCAGATTCGCGAATACTTTCTCATTCAAATCTGCATCCGGTCGGTAGTTACCTTGTTCATCTGCATCCTGCGTCATTTGGAGGAACAGCGGAAGCGCATTACTACATTGGCTTCCTGTACCATATTGTGCCGTATCTTTATGAAGAAAACATTTATTAAATGCAACCATTATATCCTGTGCCAACGAAGTATAATAACGAATGTCAAAGTCATTACCTACCATTCTCGCGGCTTGTACCAAATACATGACTGTCATGTAATAATGCGCAGTAGCCACCAAAGGAACGGGTGTATTCCGTGAGAATCCCGCACGAAAATCTCCGTAATCATACCAGTCTCCCAATCCGAAAGACAGAATACCTTTATCTGCACGAGTCTTGAGATAATCCACGTAACGACGCATATTCGGATAATATTTCTTAATCAATGAATCGTCTCCATAAGTCTCATAGTACATAAAAGGGAAAATAACCAAAGAACCACCCCACTCCGGAGATTCGGCAAAAGCATCCATACCCGGACCTTCAAAAATCACGTATTCCGGAGCAGTTGTCGGCATGGCTCCGTTGGAATGTTGTGCATCTACCATATTCTGCATAATCTGCGGAGCGTATGCTGTCAAATCATAGTTATACAACAAACCCGGACCATTCAGATGTACCTGTTCCAGCCACCCAAGTTTCTCACGATGCGGACAATCCGTAAACACAGACTGCATATTGCTGCGAACCGCTTTCTCGATCAATCGATGGGCAGCATTAAATATCCGGTTGGATGATTCGAAAGTGGAAACTTTCCTGGCTGAATTATATACGAAACAGGATTGAATATTCTTTAATACAGGTAACTTCTGCGGATTCTTCTGTCCTTTTAAGACAGCACCCTCTACCTGGATATATCTAAAACCGTAATAAGAGAAACGAGGGTGCCAGGTTTCATCGCCTTCCCCTTTCAGAATGTATTCGTAATAGTGTTGACGCCCTGTCTGACGCTGATTGCAAGCACCTTCCTCTGTCAATGCTTCGGCTACAATCAAAGTCACTTTCTGACCACGTTTGCCACGTACTGTTATTTCCGGAAAGCCAGCCAGATTCTGTCCCATATCCAACACAAAAGCAGAAGGATCGACTGTTCTCTTAGTTGATACAGAAGCTGATGCAACTTGGTCCGCATTTAGTTTGGTTACCTTTTGAATATCATACCGTTCCATGATTTTCACCGGAGCCGCCATCTGTGGACGAAGTATTCCTTTAGGAGCTTCCTGTATGACTACCGGACGCCAATGACTGTCATCAAAGCCAATCTGATTCCATCCTTTCTGTTCACGACGCGCATCATAATCTTCTCCTCCATATATGCAATTGAAGGTTACCGGACTAAAATCATATTTCCAATTATTATCGGAATGAACCGTCGTACATGTTCCATCTTCGTAGTTAATAACCAGCTCAAATAAAAGTGTGGGAGGACCAAAGCTGATCTGTAATTTGCGATAACGCCCCCCCTGCACATTATAGAATCCATTCCCCAATAAGATTCCTACGACATTTTCACCACGCCGCAATTGTTCCGTCACATCGTATGTGTTATAGTAAACAGTTTTATCATAATCACTCCACAATGGAGCAAACTCACTGTTACCTACCTTTTGACCATTCAAAGAAAACTCATAGAATCCCAGACCACAAACGTATGCCGTTGCCTCCACTATTTTCTTGCCCGGTTTACGGTTTGTACCCCCTTCTGTCGCATCTCCTACTTGGAATGTTCTTCTCAAACAAATACTTTTCTTTGCCAAAGTGTCCACTGCTTCCCAAGCTGCTTTCACTTCCGGTTTCTTCAACTCTCCACCGTGGAACTTACGCCCTTCCGGTAAATGAGCATTTTGTCGGGTAATAGCTCCAATCCACTGCCCCGACGAAGATAACCTTTCGGGTACTGCCCGGAATTTCGCTTCACTGCTCCACTCGGAAGGTGTATCTGTTTCATCCCAAACACGAACGCGCCAACTATAATTAAATGAGTTATCAGGACGTATATCTGCCCCCTTTGTAGAAACTAACTGGCTCTGCGAAGAATAAACCTTCCCACTATTCCAAACGGAACGCCCTGTAAAAGCTTCCCGAATATCAATCTCATAGGCAGATTGTCGTGTCCCATTTTCCGGCGATTCCATCACCCAGCCCAAACGGGGTGAACCTTCGACCACTACCAGTCCCTCCTGCATCTCACAGGTAAGACGACTGATGGTTATATTCTTTGCCTGTACAAAACAAGACAAACAAATTAGCAATGAAAGAAGAATCTTTTTGAATTTCATTTTTCAAGTATCTTTTATTTGTTCGATAAATGGTAAGTTCACCACAGAGGACACGGAGGACACAGAGGTTTAATCTTTTTATTCACTATAAGTAACACAGAGTCTCACGTATTTATAATCGTATTTGTCGCTCTGTTTTACTTACGGAAAGAGAGAGAAGAACTCTGCGTCCTCCGTGTCCTCTGTGGTGAACTTATCATTTGAGTGCATTTTCACAAACGATTTTTGTCAATGTATCCGCCTGCCCTACTTCCTTACCATCTACAAAAATGCGTAATCCTTTTCCGCAATGATAGCGATCACCATTCTTATCCCAAAGAATCGTCAGATTATGACCATGATATAATACATTATCCAGGCAGAACCAATCCCACTTGTCGGCAGGAATTAAGGGGTTCACTTCAATCGTATTATCCAAACGCGGACGAAGCCCGATCAATCCTGTAATTATCAGGTCGTTGAAAGTGGAATGGTTATAATAACGGCTACGTTCCTGATCTCCTTTCAGCCAATAACCGGTCACCTCATCCAAATATTCACCAATATAGGGACGACCACGATGGTACTGTGATTCCACATACAATTCCATCTGACGGAAATATACACTGTCAGACAATACAGTCTGCGGATAATTATTCATAAAGTTAGCCATTGCTGTCAATGTCTGTGCGGAAGCAAACGACCAGATAGCACCGTCCCACTCACACTTGCCTACTCCACGTGTACGGAATTCCGGATGACGACGTTCTGCAGTTGTCAGTCCATAAGGAGCAGAAAAGCCTTTTTCATCCATAATTTCCTTCCAGGCAATTTCATACTTTTGGGTGGTATCCGGTAGGTTGAAATACCAGGGAATATATCCAATTGCTTCACGCACATTCGCGGAAGAGTCCGTACGCATCGTCTCAAAAAACTGATGACGTGTATTCCACAATTCATTTTCTACCAGATTTTTCAAAGTATCTGCTCTCATGCCATATTTCATAGCCATCCCCTCATCGCCGGAAAGAATTCCTATACATGAAAGTGCTTTAGCATTGCCATACATATAACTATTGATTGTCGGCCGGGCATATTTCTTCCTCCGTCCGCCACTGATTGATTCTTCCATACCATCCTGTACGTCACCCTGCCAATACAATCCGTTCTTCAAACGGTTCGTACGTTCCCAACGCTGGTATTCGGTTTCCAGATCTTTCTTCATATCCAGCAGATAGTCCTTATCACCATCTACCATGTAACGAGCCAAAACAGCATCTGCATTCCATGAGCTGAACTTATCCATTTTCTTCATCGGACCGCCATCATTGCCACGATACCATGTATGAATAATCTGATCCAAATATTTCGGATCACGCAACCAACGGCTTTCATAAATATGATGTCCAATTGCACAAGCAATCAAATTATATTTATCTGAATAAGAACGCTGAACGAGAAACTCGGTCATGCCATAGCCAACAGGAGTCTCCTTGATATGCTTACGGATTGACCACCAACGATAATAATACATTTCTTCAAAGTTATGTTGCGGACACTCGAACAAAGGAATATTTTCCTCCATCCATTCCGAAGCCTTTGCATTGGGAATTGCCTGAACAATATTTTCGTCTTCCATACCGTTGAAATAGTCTGCATAATGACTGAAGTCAGCATACTTTAAAAAAGCAGAAGACGCATCTTTATCTGTAGAAGATGTTTTCACATTGGCAATGCCATATTCAGCCAATGGATCTTGCGCACCTGCATTCGGCAGATCATAAGTCTGGTCGGCAGGAGTATCTACAGTCGGGAATGTACGAGGTACGCCAGTACGGAATACAATTCGTTCCACAGCAGCCACGGGAGCATAGAACATACGCAACCCTACTCTCTTGCCATCTACATATACTTGAATATTACGATCAACAGTAGAAAGGACTGCTTCTACATGATAAACCTTTCCTGCTTCATATTTCATCATATTTGCAAACCGGGAGCCGCCTTTCAATCGGAAAAAGCCATCATCAGTAAGTTCCATACGAGAACAGGCTATTCCATTCTCATCCAGAAATTCAATCTGGAGTGTGCCTTTATTATTCTGGCCGGCTTTCAAATCAAATGATACTTTCAATTCTTTAGAAGCCGGAATTTTACGTTCCACTTTGGCATAATCAAACGGATCTTTATCCTGCAACTTCAACCATTGATCCTCCAAAGAAACAGGAGCCCAAACCGGAGAATAAATATTCCAGTCAGTCAGTTCCGCAATTGATTTATTTTTAGAGAAATCATCATCCGCATGTGCTGAAGCATTTATTTCCACCGGGACAGGAATACGGGAAATCCACATATCTTCCTTGTTCACACTGTAAGAAACCCACAAATCACCATCGGCAGGCACCCCATTGCCTTCCTGAATACCACGCGGATATTGAGGACCGTATGATTTATAATTTCCTCCATAACGCATGGGAGTGATTTCACCATGCACCAGATTCAATGTTGTATATTCCAATCCATCTTTACTCAAAGATATAGCCAGCGGCCAACGAAATTCCGACGGATTATATACAGTAGCGTATGTACCATCACTTAAACGCTGTCCCCAAATTTTCGCGTTGCTGTTGACGAAACCTTTTGCACGAAGCACAGGCTCTGCCCAAGTATGTCCGCCATCCTCACTGATAGAGGTAAGCGCATGTTTCCAAAGACTGGCAATACGTCCATCCGGCAATGTATAACAATTGAATGCTTTGTATCCTTTCTTCAGAGGGAGAATAGGATCTTCACGGTCGGCTTCTTCCACCCACTGCATCATATACAGCGGATTGTCGAGAATTTCCTGGCAAGCCCTCACAAACTCACGATCCTTGCTTTTCTTAAAATACGGATAATCAGTATTCTTTTCATTAAATCCATGATTATAATAAATGAAATAGATCGGTCCGTAAGAACCGTCTTTCTTTATTTCACGAACCACCCGACCAATACCGTTTCCATCATTGGGATCATCCTTTTTATCCAAAGCAACTCCGTAATTTCCCATTGTAATCAGCTTGCCGGATTTAGAGACATAGAATCCGACACGCTGGTGCATAATGGCAATCAGATCTTTGGCCTGTACACCCGGACGAGATTCTTTGGTGTATCCATCGGGGACTTTATAAGGAGGAAACACTATTTCCGGATTTGTCCAGCGATATCCATCCTTCGAAGTCATCAGAAAAGTCTGTGAAGGCGGTACGTGTTCGTCAGAAGGGTCTGCCAGGTATTGATAGAAAAACTGCCCATTCCAATAAGCCAGCATCGGCTGATGATTATACGTCCATCCATTACCGTTCGAAGCATCGGGATGTTCACGATTCGCACGCACCAACTGAATGTTATGTACTCCGACTACCGGAGACAGTTGTCCGTCGTGACAAGCAGGGTTCGATAATTCTTTTCCTGTATAATGAATTCTATCTTGTGCAAAAGCTGTAGTAGTCAGCCAACCGGCAGCCAGTACAAAAAGAATTTTAGCAGAGTTGTTCATGATTTATTCTGATTTAAAATTGTTTCCGGGTTTATTTCTTTTCTTCCAGCAATGCTTTTACGACTGATTCCGGAGCCGTAAATATGGTCCCATGCTTATGCCCTACAGGGATGCTTACCTCTTCTGTTACATCTGTAAAGTTCCGGAAATCCTTCGTACGCATAGCGCCATATATTTTTTTCTTATATACATCAAAGTAGATTAGATAATCGTCTCCCACTTTCTCTACAGACGGTCCTTCTACAAAGGATTCAGTGAAAGGCTGGGATGCGGGTGAATAAGGACCGGTCATAGAATCGGAAAAAGCGATTTTCAGATTACGTTCCGGACGGGTGTTATCCTTGAGTACCATTACATAGTCATTCTTTGCCCGTTTCACGATAACGGCATCAATGGTACTGAATCCCGGATCATACAAAAGTTTTGCTTTCGAAACGGTTTTAAAATCTTTTGTAGTGATATAGTATAAACGATGATTATTATTCTCTTCTTCTATCCCCTTTTCGAAACGTCCGGGGACACAGGAAGCCCATACGACCATAAACTGATCGTTCTCGTCGTCATAGAAAATTTCCGGAGCCCATACATTAATGGTAGTCGGTTCGTCTGCCATTACAGGAATCATCTGTTGTTCCGACCAATGGATCAGATCTTTGGAATGTGCGTAGCCAAACCCTAAATCACCTTTCCAACTTGTAGTCCAGACCAAATGGTAGGTTCCATCTGGAGTACGTACCATCGAGGGGTCCCGCATAAGCTGGTGCTGTCCCAGTTCCGGCTTTAACCAAATACCCGGAATACTATCCCAATGCATTCCATCCTCACTGTATAAGTATCTCAACCCCTCATCAGCCGGTTCATGAAATGAAGTGAACATGTAGTAGTCTTTGTTCCCCCCACAAGAAGCCAGAAACAGAAGACTTATTGCGGCTAATGTATTTCTTAACTTTTTCATTTCTATATTCTATATTTGTATCTTTTATACAGAGGAGACGATGGAAAGCGCCGTTTGTACTCAAATATACTAGAAGAATCAATAGATTCAAAATTTATATACGATAAAAGGGCGACTCTCCGAGCCACCCTTTCCACCATCAAACAAACTAACCATTTACAATGGGAAAGAATTTCACTTCTTTTTATAGTATCTTATTTTTTAATTATATAGAACCTCCACGGGCTTTTATACGTTTATACCATTCCTCTCGTTCTTTCTTCAGGTCATATCCACGTTTAGCCAGATAGTTGTTGATACGTCCTTTGTATTTTCCGAAAGCAGCGTGTTTCTTATTCGAATTTTCTGCATCCAACGCAAATTCACGGGCCTCTATCAACCAAGCATAGATTTGAGCTTTTTCTTCTTCTTTCAAAGTAGGAATCATGTCCAGATGTGAGTCATAAGTCACTTTTACTACTCCATAAGTCATGCCATCTTTAACAGCTTCTATTTGCTTTTCATCAAGAAAGAGAGATAAATTGGCAGGAAAAGCGAAATGTGAACGATATAGTGCCGCATCTTTTTCATTTTCCGCAGCTTTCAAAGCTTCATTTTTAGCCTCACCAGTCAACCCGGATTCTTTTACTTTCTTGACTTTCGCATCCCGTACCTCATAAATATCATTTAATTCGAAGTAACGATTGGCTATGACATTGCGAACATCTTCGGCTGTTTTCGCATCTGTAAGTCCGAGTTTATCAACGATCTTTTGTGACCGGCTGACAATAGACTTTACATATTCAGGATCACGATTCTCTTTATTTAAGTCGACTGCCTGTGCAGACATCCAACCGGAAATAAAAAGCAATGATAGTATCAGTATCTTTTTCATAATTACATTAATTTTCCTTTTTCAGCCAATGTATCGTAGTTGTTCTTCATATCTCTCCAATCTACTTTATGCTTTGTACTGATACCGTTGATGTATTTTTCAATATTAGTATATCCGTCACCAGTACAGTCCTTATTGGCATCACTCGGATCATTCGGATTTAGTCCGTTAGCAATTTCCCATTCGTCCGGCATACCATCTTTGTCTGTATCAACATAAGGAGTACCTTTGTATTCAGGATAACCACCCATCTGGCGAATATCAGTAATAATACCCTGCTTATAAGAATCTTTCGGTAAACGACGATACTTGAACTGTCCATCTTCTCCCATTGACTTAGGAGACAAACCTGTTAAGTCACCATAAGCATCTTTAGGAAGTTTCTTTTCATAATAAGGAATACCTGTTCTTACTTCTTCAATCACACGTTCGTCAACAATATCACGACAAGGAATATTCGCACCTACATGTTTCAATACATAGTCATAAGCATCTTTAGCCCCCATGATATTGATATACGGCATCTCGAACGGCTGATAGCTACGCATGTATTCAGTATATCCGTCAGTGTTCGGTTGAGTTTCAATCTGAATACCGCCATTCCAGTTGTCTTTAGTTATTTCAGGATAGCCTTCCATTATATTTCCGTCGGCATATACTCGCCCATATTCTTTATGATCCAGCTTACTACGTCCTGCTTCCGGTTTCAAGATACGATGTCCTACATTGGAATCCTTAGGAGTAGCAGGTCCCGGTTTGTAGTAGTTGTTAATCATATTGAACATCGCGGTATAATCACCACCATCAGAAGAACGGTGCACCCAATTGAATACTACATTATTAACGAAATTAAATATACCATTCCATCCGATAGAAGGATTACGTCCGGAGTTACTAGCCCAAAGGTTACGGGCAAATGCACAGTTCTCACCACCTAACGTACTACCAAACGCATGATTGTATGTATCCAACGCTTTTGCCGAGATAGTATTTTGAATAGTTACGTTTACAGTAGGAAGTTTCAAGTCTTTGCTTTCATATTGTCCTTCACTCGGGTCGTACATGTGGCGATAGAAAGAAATGTTTTCATCCAATCCCCATGTACAGGAACAGTGGTCGATCATTATATTACCAACAGGATTACCTCCGAAAGAGTCATCGCGATGCCATACTTTCGTTTCTCCACGACGGAAACGCATATGACGTACAACAACATCATGTGTATCTACCCAAAATGACTCGCCGGCAATACAAACACCGTCTCCCGGAGCTGTTTGTCCGGCAATAGTTACGTAAGGAGCACGGACGATAATCGGAGATTCCAGACGGATGATACCAGCAACATTGAATACAATAATACGTGCACCACCAGTTTCACATGCTTCACGGAAAGAACCCGGTCCACGATCATTCAGATTTGTGACAGTTATCACTTTACCTCCACGACCACCGAAACTGTACATACCACCACCTTCAGCACCTGGGAATGAAGGGATATCAGCCTGCGGCAAATCGTACGGACGACCAGCCCAAGGAATATATGGACGTCCTTCTCTAGCTTCTTTTTGTACTATCGGCAACGCTTTTTCCCATGCTTCATCAGAGCGTTTCCGCTCTTCAGTCATCATTTTTGTATAATTTTCTTTGGCTTCGCCAGATATTTGTGGGTATTGCGCCCATGCAACGGTCGGAGTCAACATTGTTGCAGCAAAAACTGCTAAAAGTACCTGTTTCTTCTTCATTTTTATTTGGTTTTGTGAAGTTGTTAATTCAAAAATACAATAATAAGACGAAAGAGAAAAAGATTTGTAATCAGTAGAGATAGAATTATTGTTCTAAATATGTTTTTTTCCACAGAACCCAAACCCCGGCAAAAAAATAACGTCTCCAATTCTCTCATTCAAGAGATATTAGAGACGTCATCATATAGATAAATCAGATATTATATATTTATTCTGCTAATGGATCGAAAGTACCGTTAGCACCACCATTATTATAATCTGCCCAACCAATAGTCTGTGGCAATGTCTGATTAGCCTTTTGAGCTCCTTCCGCAAAACCTAAGAAGTAATATCTAGGAAGAAAATTCATATATTTAGGCGTATGATCAGTAGTATATGCATCACCTTTCTTCATTTTACGCGTCAAATAAGTATTATAAAATTCAACTAACTTATTCTGTTGACTAGAAATATCCGCTTGTCTCAAATCTAATGCATCCGGACGTGTTACATCTTTTAGAGGATCTGGATTTACTCCATTTATTTCCCACGAAGTACCACCAAGCCCTTTACTCTCATGATTACTACTAACACGGAATTCAAGATTATCACGGCGTTGTCCATTGAGTTGTTTAAAACCTAAATAAGTGCAAGTGTTTCCATTCCAACCAGACGGAACCCATGTGTCAGGAGCACCTTCTGCTCTTTCTGCACCACCATCAAACAACATCCAACGGCGTAAGTCATCAAAACGTTTTCCTTCATAAGCCAATTCAATCTGACGTTCGTACAAAATGGCAGCAAAACATGCAGCTTGGTCACCTGACAAGTTGGTCTGTAAACCGAAATTATTTGCAGATGTATATCCTACACGAGCACGTATCTTCTTCAATTGTTCAACAGCTACTCCCATTTCACCAGCACCACATGCTGCTTCTGCATAATTCAACAACACTTCAGCATAACGAATCTCCAAATATGGGCTACCACTAAATTTAAAACCATTTGCTTGAGTAAATTTATATCTGGCATTCGAATTCACATCTAAATCATCCGAACGTTTACGTATATAGAAACCTTTAGCATTTGTCAACAAGTTATCCGCACCATAAGTATTAGAGCTACTAGCCTCTTCATTATCTCTATCACTCTCATTAGCATACCAAACATAGTTCCACAAATTATACTTATCCCCTGTATAAGGATTATTATTGCTTGCATTCTTAGGATCACCACTGAAAGCCCAGCGTACTCCGGGGAAAGCAAATGTCCGATAAAAACGAGGATCACGATTTATATACGGATTTTGATCATCATAACCAGAAGCAGCATCATCGATTGAATAAGCCTTACCATCTTTCAAGATCTCATATTCCTTAATCAAATTATATGTTACCTGATTACAACCACTCTTATCATTTCTACCTGTCGGGCATAAATTCTTAGGAATACTAATTGAAGTCATCCAGCTACATGGTTGGTTCATATGAACAAATATAAACTCACGATTAACTCTCGTCAAAAAGAGATCCGAAATATTGCTATGCAATTCATATTGATTCAAATTAATAACGTCTGCTGCAGCTTGTGCCGCTTTCTTCCATTTTGTTTCATCAAACTTACCACGGAATGGAGAATCTTCCGGTTTGGATGGATTATTCCATAACGGGCTGGCGGAATAAAGTAAAACACGCGCTTTCAACGCTAATGCTGCTCCCTTTGTTGCTCTACCATAGTCAACATCAGGATGATTTTCTGGCAAAAGAGCTGCTGCTTTATCACATAGATCTGTTATGTAATTAACCGTTTCATCAAATGTATTTCGCGGATTATTCATTTCATCATCAAGTGAATAAACCTTATCAGCAATAGGTAATCCTCCAAATTGTTTCAACAACTCTGCATAAAAAAATGCTTTTAAAAAAACACATTCACCTTTTCTAATTGCCCTAACTTTTTCAGTAAACTGATACTCATCGCTCAAAGGAATCTCATCTACATGGGATAAGAACAAATTACAAGATCTGATTGAAGCCCAATTATCCTTCCATTCTTTTACCCAAAAAAAGCTCTCGCCCGAAAGAGGCGTCCATGAACCAACATTAAATTCATAAAAAGCTGAAGATGTACCTAAGTTTGACGAACCATTATCGGTTGTCACATCCAGCATTACATCATTACCAGGCCAACGCATCCCTTTGTTTCCTGTCTGTGGAATAACTGGTACAAGATCTCCATAAATGTCGTTCAAAAATAACATGGAATTTTGAGCGTCTGTAAATACATCTTCTTCTGTAATACCTCCTACTGCAGGATCCAACAAATCACTACCATCTTTACAAGACATACACATTGCAAAGAGCATTATTGCATATACATATTTTTTCATGTTTTTTCTATTTAAAATGACACAGATAATCCCAAAGAATAAAATTTAGTTTGCGGATATGCGTTTCCACGCTGCCCTGTTGACTCTGAATTGTATTCAGGATCAATCCATCCGATTTTATCAAATGTTAATAAATTAGAGCCACTAAGATAAACCCTTAATCCTCCTAAATGCATTTTATGACACAACGAAACAGGAAAATTATAACCGAACTCTGCTGTTTTCAATCTCAAGAATGCACTATTTAAATATTGGAATGAAGAATTTTCTTTCGTCCACGTTGAACCTCCAATAACAAGAGCCGGATATTTGGCCGTTGCACGCGTATCCAAACCTCTTTCCGGATCATACACCCAACGATCTAAGTGGAATGGCAGCACATTATTGGAATGAAATTCATAACGAAGTTCATTCGTAAATCGAGAACTGACATGTGCAGCACCTTGCCAAAATAAATCCAAATAAAATCCTTTATAAGAAAAACTCTGATTGAAACCATAAATAATTTCAGGAACCGTTGAATAGCCAATTGCCTTTTTATCATAACCATCAATCACTCCATCTCCATTCAAATCTTCAAACATAAGATCTCCCGCTGAAATTTTACCATTGGGCTTAGGAACATTCGGATTCTCTAAATCGTCATAGTCATAGAACTTTCCAGTCCATACATAACCGAAAGGTTGTCCAACCGGATTATTCACACGCATCATCCACGGATACTTCAATTGAGCTTCTGCGATGTAATCAATATTACTACGGGCAAATGTAAAGTTACCGCCTAAACTAACATCCACATTACCTATTTTTTCAGTGAATGATAATTCAAATTCGTACCCTTTATTCGTCACCTTTCCAATATTTTGAGCTGGTAGTTTGGACGAATTCAACCCTGTCTGATCTGGAACATCATTTCTTACAGCTAAAATATTACTACGTTTTTCTTGGAACAAATCGACAGTGAATTTAAAACGATTTTTCCAGAAATAAAGATCTAACCCCACGTTTGCTTTTTTAGCGACTTCCCATGTAACATTATCATTTCCTAAAGTTCCCTCACGCATACCAGACTGCGAAACAGGAGTCTTACCAAAATTATATATTTCATGTTTGTAGTCAGTCCATCTTCCATTAGTCTTATTAAATTCATACCGATATAGATACCGATATCCTCCAATTTTGTCATTACCGGCTGTACCATAAGATCCTCTTAATTTCAAGAAATTTATAAATTTCAAATCCTTCATGAAACTTTCTTCCGAAATCACCCATCCTAAAGAGCCAGAAGGGAACAAGGCATAACGATTATTTTTATCAAACTGATCTGATCCATTATATCCCATATTAACCTCTGCCAAATATTTAGACTTATAATCATACGTAATTCTACCGGCAAAACCTCTATGAGAAACAGGCAAAGTTGCATCTGATTCATACGAATCCTGTGTATATAAAAACAATGCACCAACTTTATGATTTTCAGCAAAAGTCCGATTGTAATTCAACGCAAATTCCCACTGCATTCTTCTAGAGTAAGGGAGATTCGTATTGTCAACACCAAAATATTTAGCCATTTCGGCCTGTCTCAATGTATAATCACCGGTAACATGATTATAATCCCAAAGAGCCGGAATAGTTTCTCCACCAATAACCCTTCTTGAACCAGAAGAGAATGTTGCTCCAAACATGACACGAGCAGACAAACCTTTCAATATAAAATCCAACTTTTGTTTCAAATTCAGATTTGCATCCAAACTATTAGACAAACGTGTACGATAACCAGCTTCATTCAAAATAGCTCGCAAATTCCAATTCTTATTATTACCATAAGCATACGTTCCATTCGGATTATAAATCGGTGCAATATTATTAGCAGAACTCAAAATACCATACCATAAAGAGCCATAATAACGCTGTCCTGTTGACTCACCATAATTAATATCCCCTCTACTTTCCTGACGACCGTTCAACTTAACACTTAAATCTGTTGTCTTGGTAATTCCAAAATCAAAATTAGAACGTAAGTTGTAACGCTTATAATCATTTTCTCGTCCTTCAGCAGCATCAAACGGTCCTCCGGCATGATTATATTCGGCCGATACATAGTATTTAACAAACTGAGTACCTCCAGTTATATTAACATTACATTGATCTTCATAGAAATGATCTTTTATCACTTCATCATACCAATCTACATCCGGATGTCCATACGGATCATCCCCTAAACGCCAATGCTCTAAATCCTCCTCCGAATAAGTTTCTTTGCTACCCATATTCCGGTTTGCTTCATTGCGTAACATTGCATTCTCATATGCGCCCAAAGGACGCGGATATTTCAATGGTTTATGCATTCTCCTCTGAAGATTAAACGTAATTCTAGGCTTACCTATTTGCCCCTGTTTAGTTGTGACCAAAATCACACCATTAGCACCTCGCACACCGTAGATTGCAGTAGCCGAAGCATCTTTCAAAATACTGAATTGCTCCACATCTTCCGGGTTAATTCTGGAAAAACTCGATTCAACACCATCTACCAAAATCAACGGAGTTGCAGTATTTGTCGTTGCTTTCCCTCGAATGAAAATTTGAGCATTATCCAATTCTCCTGAAGAATAGCGTGCATCCGCACCTCCGACATTACCATCACCTAATCGAACCAAAGCTCCTGTAACACGTCCACCTATCGCTGCTGTCAAGTTAGAAGGAGCCGCTCTTTTTAAATCATCATTTTTCATATTAGAGACAGACCCCACAATACTGGCTTTTTTCTGCTCTCCATACCCAACAACAACAACCTCTTCCAATTGTTCGACACTCGTTTGCAATTCAACATTGATTATTCCACGATCTCCCACTACAACCTCATACGGAGTATATCCGATAGAAGAAAATTGCAAAACAGCCTTTGCATTCGCCTTTATTGAGTAATTACCATCAACATCAGTTACAGTTCCAGTCGTTGTCCCTTTTACCATAATCGCAACTCCAGGAATACCATCTGGTTCTTCTTGTGAAATAACTCGACCTTTAACCGTTATTTCTTGCGCCAATATACTACTGCAAAATAATATACTAACCAATAATAGATATATGTTTCTCATGTTTTTCTTTTTATTAAGAATTCCAACCTGTGTTTTGCTTCAAATTCGTATTTCTACTCATTTCCGATTGTGGGAAAGGATACAAATACATCTTAGGTGTAAATTCACGAGATTCTACCACTTGCGGAGTATACGTGAATGTCCCGTCTTCTTTTTTATCTATTTTTAAACCTAAAACCGGTTGATTTAATACTTGCTCAGCCAATTTCCATCTTCTTAGATCCAAATGCCGATGTTCTTCAAACGCTAACTCAATTCGGCGTTCATGCTGAATCGCAATACGCATTTTCTCCCTATTTCCAGCAGGAACAGTTTCTGACAAATCAATATTTCCTGTCAATCCAGCTCTTTCGCGAATCAAAGCAACAGCTTGACGAGCAGTCAACCCATATCCCTTTGAATCAGTATCCGGACCATAAGCCTCATTCATTGCCTCTGCATACATCAACAACAAGTCACCATAACGTAACAATGGGAAACAATGGAATGCCTTTCCTATAGGAGCATTCCAACTTGCACTGATATTACAGAATTTACGTATATAGAAACCAGTCCGAGTAGCTTTTACCCCCGTAAAATCCTTACCTCCCGTGAATGTTTCGACAACCATATTGTTCATCCACGTAGAACCATTATATAAAATACTTTTTTCAAAACGAGGATCACGATTGGCAAATGGAACATTCTTATCATAAGCAACAGAAGATTGCTCTAGTGTAGTATAAGTATTGCACGTAGAAGGTCTTTTTCCATCAGCCATAGGAAACATATCAACCATCATAGCAGAAGGAGTTTTGCCACCACCTCCCATGGCATTTGATGGCCGAATACCATGTTCCCATGAGTTGTTTTTACTAAAATCAGGTACTCCACCAGTGGCTATATCATTATATAGTGTTACAAACACAGCTTCTGTATTGCCATCAACCATTGAAAAAACATTCGCCCAACCTGAAGCATTAGTTCCGGCATTACCTTCATTAACTAAACCATATCCACAAGCATTTATTCGGGGTAAATCAGCAGTGATTTCATTATAAGCTTTCCTCCAACGTTCCACATCATTTTTACGGTTAAACAACGGACTTGCATATAACAAAAGAGTCCGTCCTTTCAATGCTAGTGCTGTACCGGAAGTAACACGTCCAAAATCACTTGAAGGCCATCCTCCATTTTCAGTAAACGGAGCAAGCAACTGCGCTGAACGCTCTAAATCCTCACAAATAAAATTAACACACGCTTTTGTTGTAGAACGAGGAGTGATAGCCCCTGCCACTGGTTCTTGTACTTCCGTAATTATAGGCACTCCACCATACCACTTCACCAAGTTGTAGTAACACCATGCACGAAAGAAATAAACCTGTCCGAGTAACTCATTCTTTTCTTCTTCTGAAAGAGTACTATTCTCTATACCATAAATAACATCATTGCAATTACGAATACGTCCCCAAACACTTGCCTGAATATTATTACCACTATTATGAAAATAATCAGGAACCGTATTGTTTCCACTCTGACTGGTCATCGGAGCGTCAGGATCTACGAATGATCCGAATCCACTATACTCTTCTGTAGACTTAGACTGTAAATCAGCTGCTCCGGTACTATTGTATTTCCAACTTGGTTCGGAACTCGCATTAGGCAAGCACCAAGCATATATATCATCTACACGTGCTTTTGCACCACTGAATGTATTATATGTACTTGCGTCAACATAGTCGTAATTTTTTTTATCTTGTAGAAACTCATCACTACATGAAGTGAAAGCACCTATCGCCATTAAAGCAACACTGAAAGCTATTATATTTTTTCTTTTCATCGTTATTTCTTTTTAGAATGTCACATTTACACCAATAGTAAACTTACGCAAAGTAGGATAACTACCATAAGAAGTCATAGGATCTATAAAATTATCAGGATAAGGATTATAGAAACTAAATAAGTTCTGTCCTGTTACATTGAAACGACAACTTTCAATACCGATCAATCTTGTAAACTTCGATGGTATGGCATATGCTAATGTTAAGCGGTTCATGCTAACGCGAGTTCCACTCACTCTCCAATATGTTGAATTCACACTATTAACACTACCCCATCTTAAGTTAGGATATTTTGCATTGCGATTAGCTTTTACAACCACATTACCTGACGCATCAACTACATCATTATAAACAAACATATTATCTGTATTCCAGAAGGATGGCATATTGGTATATTCCAGATCTGTATACGAACCCGATCCTGAACCAACCATGTTACCGATCTTAAGTGCCGATGTTGGGACAAAACTATATCCTCCCCAACTTGCGCTTATCTGTGCAGACAAAGAAATACCTTTCCATTCTGCACTCAAATTTGTAGTGAAACCATAAGGATTACTTCGGTTTGACAAACGGACTTGATCATTTTCATAACTTACAACTCCATCTGGTCCAGCATAGGTTCCGTCAGTCTGTTCTGCACCACGAATATCTTTATATATTAACATACCAGGTTTTACATTATCCTTAGTCATACCCATATATGATGTAATATTATATTTGGTGAAATATTCATCTATATCTTGATAACTACGGAACATACCAAGACACTGCATTCCCCATGTTCCCATATCGGTACGACTGCCCTCATGAATCTTCATATAACGCTGGTTGGTTTCCCAGTCCATCATGAGCACCTTATTATCCGTATATCCGGTATTCACAGACACTTTATATTTAAAATCTTTTCCTATTTTATCTCTCCAAGTCACAGATAACTCCATGCCATATGTGTCCAACTCTCCATAATTAAAATTCGCAGACTGTGTTCCTACTGTACCTGGAATAGAAGCTGAATATGGGAGTAACATTTCGCGATTCCACTCATAATAACCATCAATATTGAATGATAAACGGTTATTCAACACATTGAAATCCAAACCAAAGTTTGCTTTATATGACTTATCCCAGTGTGCATCACGGTTTACAGCGGATATTTCTTTATTAATAGTTATATGATTACCAGCGTTTGTTGATGTATTAACACCGAATATAGGTCCTTTATCTTTATCAACCGCATAGTTCTGCATCCATTGCCATGCTTTCGTATTATCCCGACCTGTTAAACCAAATGAAGCTCGTACTTTCAAATAATCAACCCATTTCACACTCTTTTTAAACCATTCTTCTTGTGATATAATCCAACCAGCAGAAACTGAAGGGAAAACTCCCCAATAATTTTCAGGAGCAAACTTGGTTGATGCATCCGAGCGAAGCAGGAACTCAAACAAATACTTATCAGCATATGCATAATTCACACGACCAATATATGATAATGTTCCAGACTCGGCACGTTTAAATTCTGTAGTAGATGCACTATTATATTGAACTAGATTCGATTGTCCATTGGTAAATTCATAAGGATTAGTAACCTGTCCCACTAAATATTCACTTTCAGCCTCTGATTTTTCAATAGAAAACAAAGCACCTATATGATGACTACCAAAATCACGGTTATAAGTTGCAGTGAAGTTCATCTGATAATTATCAGCACGGCTCATTGTACGAGACAAATAAGGATCCCCACTGGCATTATTTATAGCAGAACCATTATTAGCTAATAAGAAATTGTTTTCTGCCAGCAACTCTTCATAAAGAGATTCCTGCCCTTGAATAGGTGTATACAAGTGATTTCCACTTCCAGCACGTTTGGACATATAATAAAGTTCATATGACGAACCATATTGATTGTTTTTTGTAGAATTGATACTCTTTGAATAAGAGAATTTTAGTTTTAACCCTTTCAACCATTTATTCCATCCAAAATCATATTCCAAGCCCGCATTAATATTCATATTTGATGTTTCTGTTCTATTATAATCCCCAGCATTTTGAAGCAGAGAAAATGAATAGTTTTGCGAAGAACTTACCTGTGAATTGCCAATGCCATAAGGTACGATTGGAATTCCATTCACTTCTTCAGGAATATAATATGGACGAACTAACAGAAGATTATAGTCTTTCTCGTCATTACTACCTCCAACCTTCACATTCGGTTTGTTTTTCTTTCCATAGTCACCTGAAACCTGAAGACTTGCTTTTAACCATTTACTAATCTTCACATCAACACCAGCACGATAGTTCCAACGGTTATAATCCAAATTACCAAGATTACCATCTTGATCAAAATAAGATATTCCTCCAAAATAATTAGCTCTTTCTGAGCCACCGGTCATATTGATACTATGTTTTTGTGTCAATGCAGCTTTCCAGTATTTGTCCAACAAGTCATAATTCAAACCTTTCATTGCATTCAACTCGTCGGCTTGGAACAAATCATTTTGCAGATTAATAGATACGTCAGTCGGATCAGCCGCACGTACTGCATTCCAAAGTTGACCATATTGGTATGCATTCAACATCTTAGCACGCGAAACCTCATCCACAACGCCAAAAGTTCCACTATATGAGATCTTAGGCGCACCTTGTTTACCTCTCTTGGTAGTAACCAATATAACACCATTGGCAGCACGAGCACCGTATACAGCAGCCGCAGCATCTTTCAAAACCGAAATACTTTCAATTACAGACGGATCCAAATTATTAAATGCCGTTGCTCCTAAGTTTTCTGTAACATCACCAATTTTCACTTCTACAGGATAAATATACCCATCAATAACATATAATGGTTCTGAAGCAGTACCACCAATATCTGATAAAACATCATTTTGACGAATATTAATCCGGGCATTCTCACCTGGTCGTGCATCTCCACCACTAACGCTAAGTCCATTTACCATACCACTCAACGTACTTGCCAGGTTACCGGAAGCAAGATCCTGAATATCATCCATAGGTACAGTAGCAATAGCTCCTGTTAGATGCGCTTTTTTCTGCGTACCATAACCTACCACTACAACCTCATCTAACTGCTGCGTATCTTCTTTCAGTTCAATCTTAGTCTGCTTAAAATCTGATAATACCTGTGTTATATACCCTATATAAGATATTTCAACCTGTTTTCCAGATGGAACAACAACCATAAATTTACCATCCAAATCAGTTATAGTCCCAGTAGTTGTACCTACCACCTTCACAGAAGCACCAATAATAGGTTCCCCCGTCGTATCTACCACTACACCTTTGAATGTCTGTGTTTTCTGGGCAATAGCAGGCAAAGCCATTGTGAAAGCCAGAAATATGCCAAGGCACAATTTAATTATATTATTATGTTTCATTATTATAGCATTATAATTTATACTTTATATTTATTTATACCAACGAGGGTCACCACCTTTATTTTTTACAGCTTCTGCACCTTTAGGTTCAAAATCAACACCACCGTTAGTTTTTAATAAGTCAAGTTCCTGCAAGAAAGGACCTACGAACGCAGGGTCTTCAAGTGTAGCAAACGGATTACCATTATCATCTTTTCGTCCTCCTGTATCATTGCCATTAGGAGTTCCACCATCAACTCCCCAAATAGTATTGCCAACAGTTGATTTCTTATTATTACTTTGAAGATACTGATATAAACGATATACATCATAGAATATATTGTATTCAACTTTTTGTGTCATTGAGGTCTTATCATTAGGTATATTATTGCCAAAGTCTTTATTTGAAAAAGTCTTACAGAATGTGTTATTGGATATAATGTGAGTTGAAGTATTATCACTCTTGCCAAAATATTTCCAAGGTTGTGAGTTATTTTGATAACGAATAAAATAAGCAGAACTATTTTTCACTAAATTATAAAATGTACTATTCTTAATAGTCATATCTTTAATTGTACCCGTAGCACCATATAAATTAATAACCCCATTAGAGCCAGCATTATTCATCTGTACGATGCAATCTGTAATACGGAAATCACGTAAAGTCCATGGTTTTTTATTACCATAAAGCAAGCTATTCTGCAGATTTTTGATATTACATTCCTGAATAATTACAGGCTTATTGATGATATAACCATCTTGATTAGCTTCATCTTTATCATAGCCTAAACTCTTTATTGATATTGTTTCACTAGGTTCTCCACTTAGAGTTAAAAAACCAGCACCAGTCATTTCTGAACAATCAAAATTAATGAATTTAATTTTCAATCCAGCTTGCGTCATAAATCCTCCGCTAGCTCCAACTTTTACCGTTGGACGATTATCTTTATCAGTACTACGAAGTGTAATCACATTCAATCTAAAATCAACAATACCATTCAGAACATAAGACTTACCTGCTTCCAAAGCAAAAGCTTGTTCTTTATCACTATCTTTCAATTGATTATTAATATATTCAGCTATATCTTCACCTACAGGAATTGTTGTAGCAGGCACCAATGCAACATATTTAAAATCAGTACTCTCTTGTGCTTCCTTATTGTTCAGTTTTTCATTGCCAAGTGTCTTTATTTTTATTTTATAGGTAGCATCTTCTGTTTTCGTAAATACAACAGATGAACCATCTACAACACTATCTTGCATCACAACAACAGGATTCTCTGTAGTAACTGTAGGGTCTGCCGGATCTTCTATAAGATCTACATTAAGCAAATATCCTCCAGCTCCCATAACTACCGGCCACGTTATCTTTACACTTTCTGTACCATCAGAGTTTGTTAAGGTTGAAAAGCTATTATCGTCGATAACCGGCGATTCCAACTGTGCATTTGTCACACCTCCAGAAAAGGTTTCATTATCATCAAAACCTTTAGCACAAGAAACGAATAAAAGAATTGCTGACAAGCCCCATAACTTTCCGGGAATATTTTAAGGGCTTTCTGAACACCGTCTCTTCGTTCTTCATCTGTGATCACATGACGAGTCTCCCGGTAATCTTCAAGCTTTTTCTGCTGCTTCAGGATCCAGTCTTCGTGATCTTTTACAAATCTAACAACCCTGTATTTCGCCAGTCGCTGCGGCGCACGCACGATCACTCTGCCATCTGGTTTTACCTGCAAAGATATGGTTTTACGGTCTGAACGGATCAGTTCATATGTTATCGTATCTATCGTTTTACCCTCCGTAATACAAAAAAAGTTCCACAGTATCATCATTTTCACCGTAATGATACCATGAAACTTATTTTGCGTAAAGAACAGCGGCGCGGATTGCGAATATCCGCTTTGCTACCTGCTCATAACCAAATAACTGCTCCGCAGTTTATTTGGTTAAATTCTCATCATCTCCGACATGATACATGCCCCGGAAGCACCGCAGTCCATTACTTCCTGTATCTGTCTGGTTCCTGCGTGGATGCCGCCGATCGCATATACCGGGATCGTTACGGCATTGCAGATTTCTCGCAGGAAGTCTAATCCCCGTGGCGGCA
>OGJK01000856.1_pt1 | contig 30432 bp, 19 predicted proteins | sample 1571961 | NCBI WGS metagenome assembly OGJK01 (sample SAMEA2582120, study PRJEB24529) | metagenome | biome: Human gut stool | place: China | collected 2011 | reverse complement strand
CGCATCACGACTTTCACGGAGCCACCCATTCCCGAAGAACTCCGGTTCACTTGCATTCCGGCCACTTTTCCCATCAACGCCACGATCATGTTCGGATTTTTCACCCGGATTAATTCATCCTTATCCACTTGGATAGCAGCGTAAGACAAGGCCGATTCTTTCTTTTGCAATCCCAATGCCGTCACGATCACGTCGTCCAAAAGAATATAATCATGCTCCAACGTAATAACGAAATCGGTTCTCCCTTCAACCGGGATAATCCGAGTCCGATAGCCAACAAAAGAGACAATCAACGTTCCATGTAAATCTACCTCAAGCGAGAATTTCCCTCTCCGATCAGTAGTTACCCCGTTCATCGTTCCTTTTTCAATAATATTGACCCCGACTATCGCCTCGCCTTGCGCATCACACACGACTCCTTTTACGACAACACATTTTTCTTCCCGAACCAATGAATCAACTCTCAGTATCTCTGGAAAACATTTCCTTTTTCCTGCAAACAGCCTTCCACCCTGTATCGATAATAGACAAAGCAAAAGAACAAATACACGCACACACATCGTAATAAGTTTATAAAATCCATAAAGTTCATAAAGTCAAAAGCCACGGGTATCCTTCAGACTACTCCATCGGCAATAATGCCATCAAGAACAAATCATCCCCAAGGATTCACAAACTTTATAGACCTTATAAACTTTATAAACCTTACGAACTTTACGGATTCTTCTGTTATTTTAATCCTCTCTTATGCAACAAAGGATCCTCCGACGGTTCCTGACCGCGGAATTTGATATACTGCTGCATGGGATCAGCATATCCTCCTTCAGACAAAACATATTTTCTAAACTTGGCTGCCAGCTCTTTGTTGTAAATATCCCCGGAAGACTTGAAAGCCTGGAATGCGTCAGCATCCAGTACTTCGGCCCAGAGATACACGTAATATCCGGCACTGTAGCCACCATCGAATATATGAGAGAAATACGTGGAACGATAGCGAGGTAATATCTCTCTGATCAAACCGTATTTATCCATAGAGGCTTTCTCAAAAGCGTTTACGTCAAAATCTTTCACTTCTGTATTAGAGTACCAATCCATATCCAGTAAAGCTGCTGCCACGTATTCTACCGTCACGAATCCCTGGTTAAAATGTCCACTTTCCTGTATTTTCTGGATTAACGCATCCGGCATAGTCTCACCTGTCTGGTAATGTTTTCCATACATTTTCAACACTTCTGGTTCGCTCGCCCAATTCTCCATCACCTGTGAAGGTAACTCTACCATGTCGTGAGGAATAGTACCCGCAATCCGCTGGTAATCGCCACGAGTAAAGAATCCGTGCAAGGCGTGTCCGAATTCATGAAACATCGTTTCCGTGTCATCCCAGCTCAACAAAACGGGAGCATCCCCCACGGCCGGAGAGAAATTATAAACCACGGAAACTAACGGCATTTCTTCCTGTCCGTTTACTTTCGTGTAGTGACGGAATTCAGTCATCCACGCTCCTGCCGACTTGCTAGCACGAGTATAATAATCCAAATACAAAATTCCGAGAGAAGTTCCGTCAACATCTTTCACCTCGTAAGTCTCCACTTGCGGGTGATATAACGGAATATCCGTTCTTTTATGCATGGTGATTCCATACAATTTATTGGCAACCGCAAACATTCCATCCCGCACGTTTTCCAATTTCAGATAAGGAGCCATCTCGGATTCGTCCAGATCATATTTTTGTTTCCGCAATTTCTCCGCGTAATACCACCAATCCCAACTTTCCAGTTTATACTTCATCCCTTCTTTCGTGGCAATAGCCTGCATTTCAGCCAACTCCTGTTTGGCAACTTTCAATGCCGGTTCCCACACGCGTCCCATGAAATCATAGATAGCCTTCGGGGTTTTGGCCATATTCACGTCTACCACGCAAGCAGCATAGGTGTCAAATCCCAGCAACTTAGCTTTCTCCGTTCTCAAGTTCACCATTTTCGCTAACACTGCCTTATTATCATTAGCATTGTCATTATTCCCGCGCATGTAATACCCTTTGTACAACTTCTCCCGCAAATCACGATTTTGAGCATATGTCAGGAAAGGAATCATACTTGGCTTTTGAACCGTGAAAACCCACTTACCTTCCATTCCCCGGTCTTTAGCCTCGGCAGCAGCGGCGGCAATGGCAGTCTCCGGAAGTCCGACCAAATCATTCTCGTTATCAACAACCAACGTGAAAGCATTGGTTTCTTTCAACAGGTTATCACCATATTGCAAACTCAATTTAGCCAATTCACCATTAATTTGCATCATTTTGGCCTTATCTGCATCATTTAGATTCGCACCACCACGCACGAAATCATTGTAATACAGTTTCAACGTACGCAAAGCCAGAGCATCCAATCCTAAAGTCTCTCGTTTGTCATACAATGCCTTGATCCGGGCAAACAATTTAGGATTCATGTTAATCTCATCCCCATGGGCTGTTACGGCAGGACTGATTTCCATGGCTAATTGCTGCATTTCGTCATTCTTCATCGCTTCATACAGGTTGAAGAATATCGCAGACGTCCGGTTCAACAACTCCCCGGCCTTGTCAAGCGCCACGATCGTGTTCTCGAAAGTCGGTTCTTCCGGGTTATTCACGATAGCCTCAATTTCAGCCTTATGCTGTTTCATACCTTCCTCGAAAGCCGGCTTGTAATCCACCAGTTTTATCTTATCAAAAGGAGGAGCTTGAAACGGGGTTTCAAACTTCTGCATCAACGGATTGTTCACTGGTTTAGCACCATCCTTACAAGATGTTACTAACGCAGTAACACTCAAAAGTAATATAACGGTCTTTTTCATGAATAAAGTAATTTATATTTAAGTATCATTTCTCTCCACGTCCATAAAAACAAGGTAAAGATATAGATTATCCACTACAAAGCATTCGTTTTGCAGATAAAAGATTATTTTTAGTGTATGCAAAATTTTAATTAACTTCGCCACCAAAGTAAAAATACCAAAATTAATTCAGATATGATAAAACACTCGTTCTTATGTATGGTTGTTCTGCTGGTTTCCATCAGTACTGCCGCATTTGCACAAAAAAGCGGACCTCGTTCCGGTTACAACTTTACAACAATCGTCGACTTAAAAACGACCCCGGTAAAGAATCAACAAAGCGTGGGAACCTGCTGGGACTACGCAACTCTCTCATTCCTAGAAACAGAATTACTACGCAAAGGCAAACCGGTCTATGATCTGGCAGAGCTTTACGTGGCTAAAAACGCTTACTTCGAGAAAGGATTACGTTACGTTCAATTCCACGGGAAAACAAACTTCAGCGAGGGTGGACAAGCACATGACGTAATAGACATGATCAAAAAGTACGGAATTGTTCCGGAAGAAGCATATACCGGTTTGCAATACGGACGAGACTTCCACATTCATGCAGAAATGGTGACTGCTTTGCAAGGAATCCTTGACGCCGTGAACAAAAATCCGAACCGGCAAATTACTCCCGTGTGGACAAAAGGTTTCATGAGATATATCGAGGCTTACTTGGGTGACAGCCCGGAAACATTCACTTACGAAGGTAAGGAGTATACCCCGCAAAGTTTTGCAGCATCCCTAGATCTAAACTTGAATGATTACGTGGAGTTGACTTCTTACCAGATGTATCCTTTCTACGAAGAAGTAGAACTCACAATTCCCGACAACTGGATGCATGCCCATTATTACAATCTACCGATCGATGAACTCATGGAAGTAATGAACAACGCCTTGAAAAACGGATACTCCGTATGTTGGGACGGTGACGTAAGCCACAACGGTTTCAGCCACCCGAACGGATTGGCCATTCTCCCGACAAACAATCCAGAAGAGATGATCAATGCCGAGATTGACAAGTGGACAACACTTAGCGCAAGAGATCGGGAACGCAAAATGCAATCTTTCGAATCCCCCGTACCGGAAATGAGAGTAGATGACAACAAACGTCAATTCACCTTCAATAACCGCCAGACAACGGACGATCACTTGATGCACATCACCGGAATGTTAAAGGATCAGAACGGAACGATCTACTATAAGACCAAAAATTCTTGGGGAGAAGATCGTAACCCCTTCGGTGGTTATCTTTATATGTCCGAACCATTCTGTCGCTTGCAAACCGTGGCAATCATGGTTCACAAAGATGCTATTCCGAAAGCAATACGTAAGAAATTAGGATTATAATAAGAAATGAAAACAGCAGCAGTTTTGCTGCTGTTTTTTTATTATCGTTAAAACGAATTATCATCCGTAATCGACATGAATTTCTTACGAATCCATTGAGAGATTTTCGTCGTGATCTCCGGACCGGAATAAGAAATAAACTCTTCATACATATCCGCCTGCTCGAAATTATCAATCCCCACGGACAAAACTTCAATTCCTCTCTTCTTTCCTTCCCGCACGACTTCCCACACGTGTTCACGGGCATTCTCCCCGTCATATCCCGTAGCTGAGGGAGCCCCGTCGGAAATCATGAAAAACAATTTATTTTTGGCATCCGACTTGAACTTATCAAAACAATACAGCATGGCATATCCGTCAGCATTGGCATTTAACGCCTGTTGAGAAAACAGTTTCCCCAGTTGCAGTTTCTCGCCCCGATCATGAAAACGAATAATCTCGATGCCCTCATCTCCACAGCGATGCCCATATATCGAATAATATACCACGTTCGGATACTTGTTGAAAGCCAAGGCCAACGCAGAAGAGATCACAATTTGCATGGGTATCTTGTCTCCCGTACACATCGAACCTGACAAATCCAAAAGGATAACCACTTCCAAAATAGCCGAAGGAGCCATTACTTCCTCAAAAAATATATTCCGGTTATACCGAGATTGATACAATTCATCCTCATCCAACTCCCCGGAATCCTGCTCGTAGATCACCCGGGTTCGATCCATCTTCCCGGAAAACATAGCCAGACTCAGTTGTATTTTAGCAGCCAGTTCCTTTGCCCGGTTTAATAAATCATCCGAAATCTCGGCTACATCTGCCTCGAACTCCTCGATACGGTCACAAACACCCAATGTTCCCTTCCATTCCAACTTTGACCGTTCCGGACTCACGTATAGCTGAGTCGAAAAGACAGGCTCTTGGTTCAATGTTTTCCGCAAATCACGAATAACGGATTCAGCCATTTTAATCTGCTTTTCCTATTCCTTCCAATTTGATATCTACATCCGCCTATGCATCTCCTGTAAAAAGAAATGATCCGGACATATCTCCTTCTCTTGAAACAATTCGGTCAACATTTCCGCATACCAAACAACCTCCTTGTAAGTCAATTCCCCGTAATCCTTGATAGATTTCAAGATGGTATTCACCTGAAGTACCTTCCCATCATTACCGGGAAAAGACAACACTTCCCGCATGTAATTGCTCTCATCCAGCAGATTCGGATATAATATTTTAGAACATATATAATCATACAAAGCCTCGGAACCATCCATTCCCCGATGTACACCATCTTCACTCTGTCCACCATAGAATCCCATATAATGCTCCACGGCATTCAATCCCATTGCCAATCCCAGCTTGCGAGCCGCATACAAATAATAATGATAACCGGGGAACTCCTTTACGAGTTTCGATTCCACCCGCCGATCCTCTATAAAATGAATCATATCATAATGCATTGGCGTATAGCGCAACTCATCATCTCTCAACTCTGCAATATCTTTTCCCGTATAAATCAGGTGCGCCAGCTCGTGAACGAAATATCCGAAAAAAACAAATACTCTCGTCTCGTCCGACACTCCCAATCGCAACAATTTCAAATTTAGGGCAATATGCTTAGGATTCATCGATAAACTAGGAACCCGGTTGGAAAGTACCATTTTAGGAATCTCTCCCGTGACATGAAAAGCGATTCTCACACATACCGGGATCAATTTCAACAAATCCGTGGTTCCCAGATTCCGATCCAGTAAATTTCGTGTCGCGGGAAAATTCCCCCACCAATCCCGGTCGATAAACTGCTCGTCATATATCTCTTCTATACGTCGATAATCCATGTTCACACGTTCAAAGAGTCTGTATTAAGGAACGAGCCACCGTCTCTTCCCCTGTAATCACGTAGTTAGTAAGAATCACCCGCTCGATCACCTCATCCAACCGGTACCCTAACGGGATATAAGCTGCCGCATCCAATACTTGACGAGTCGAAAGTGAAACGGATAGTGTTTCTTTCTGTTCAGCCAAACGTAACACCTCTGCCACCTTGGCCAATTGAGTAGCCGCATCACGAGACACTTTCGGGAAACGAGCCCGAATCAGTGCAGCCTCTTCCTCCGCGGTCAAGTAATTCAACCGAACTTTAATAAAACGATCTTCGAAAGCCGTGTCTAAACGCTGCGTGGAAACATAGGCAAATCCCACGTTACCTGCCGCCACGAAAAGCACATTCTCACCTTTATTATAGCGTTTCCCGGAATCCTCATCATAGATATACGATTGTTGACGATCCAAAATCGTCATTAGGAAATTCGCCGCCACCATCGGGGTTCGTGTCAATTCATCTAGGAATATTAGCGTGGGCTTAGTTGACACGAAAGCCTTGAAAAATTCCGAACGTACCGCTTTCGTCTTCCCATCATCCCCAATAATCAATCCTCCCACGAACATCTTTTTCGGCTTAAAAGCCTGTCCCATATCAAAAGCGAAATACTCCATCCCCATAGCATCTGCCAATTCCTTAGCAATGGAAGACTTCCCACACCCTTTCGGACCGAGTAAAAAAGGATACCGCTTTAAATAGAGCGTGTGACATAAAAACTCCCATGTCTGAACGGGAATACACAAACTATCCGAATGTTTCGGCGGGGTAAAAGGGAAAAGAGTAGCTTGTTGGGCTACGGACATATTATTTTTCATATTTTAAATCTTACTTTATTAAGATGTAAAATTAATATTTTCTTGACATCAAACCTTGATAAAAATCAAGCAAACGATATTTACTTTCAATCAATTCGTTGATAAGTGTAGTGATATTCAGTACATACAACACCATCAACCCCATACGAATTACACGACAAAAGATTCCCCGCCTCGTCGTATTTATGATCTTTAAGCACGTGCGCAAGTTTTCCATCTTGATATTCTTCCTCCAATATCAAATACCCCTTGGAATCATAAGAATACTTCCATATAGTAGTCATTTCCAAACCTAAATATGATGTCACCGTGCTTTCTTCTATCTTCCCGGCCCCATTATAAGTAGCCTCATATTTCATTTTAAGTTGTCCGTCTTTATCAACATTATGAACCAAAAGTAAATTCCCAGAATTATCATACTTGTAATTTGTATGTACCCCAAGAACCTCGTCATTGAGGTAAGAAAGCTGCTGAATTTCACGATCCTGTTCATCATACGTGTATTGCGTCAGGTAATGATCTGTCTCCGCCCCGTACCCGCTCTCTGCTGTCGGAAGAAAAACTTTGTCCTCCACCAATATCTTTCCCGACGCAGAATAAGTATAATCCATCGTTAACCCTTTCCTCCCATCCAGGGTAAAAGCTTCCCAATGCAAAACTCGTCCCAGTTCATCATGCTTGTAATTTTTTCTTTGCTCCACGTTTTCACCGTCAACGTACAAGATAAAACTATCTTCATACCCGAAATCGTTGTATGTATAAACCTCTTTCATCTCGCGACCTTTTTGGTACTCAGTCGGCAACATTTTTACAGTCCTGGTCAATACTAAATACCTTGGTTGGGAAGGCTTATTATCACTTTTCTCGCATGAACAAATTGCACACACGAACACGAGTAAGGTTATAAACTTCTGCATATCTTTTTGTATTTTTACAAATATATGCATTTAAATCCTAAAACGTCTATTATCTCCATAAAAAAAAACACCCCAATTTTTCAATATTGGAGTGTCTCTGTTTTTTATCGAGTTAATTCTATTCCGCCCAAAGCTGAATCAAGTTCAAAATCGTCTGTTGCGCACGTCTCATCGTGTCCAGAGAACAGTACTCGAACTTACCGTGGAAGTTCATGCCACCGGTAAATAAATTCGGACAAGGTAATCCCATGTATGAAAGACGGGCCCCATCGGTACCACCGCGGATCGGACGGACAATCGGAGTCACCCCGGCTTGTTCCATAGCCTTGAACGCCTTGTCGATCACTTCCGGATGCGGCTCAACCATCTCACGCATATTATAATATTGATCCTTCAAGGTCAACGTCAACACGCCTTCGCCATACTTCTGGGTCAACAATTCTACCACTTTCGTCATGAACTGCTTTTTAGCTTCAAACTTATCCCGGATATGATCACGAATGATATAACTGATTTCCGCATTCTCCACAGAACCGTTCAATCCTACCAGATGATAGAAACCCTCATATCCATCTGTATGTTCCGGACGCTCCCAGGCTGGCAGCAGGCTATTCACCTCAGCAGCCACCTGCAAAGCATTAATCATCTTATCTTTAGCATAACCCGGATGCACGTTCCGTCCTTGAATAGCAACCTTGGCACTGGCGGCATTGAAGTTTTCATATTCCAATTCGCCCTCAAAACCACCATCAATGGTGTAAGCGAATTTAGCACCAAATTTCTCCACGTTGAAATAATCCACACCCCGGCCTACTTCCTCATCCGGCGTGAAACCGATACGGATTTTCCCGTGCTTAACCTCCGGGTGCGTCATCAAATATTCGGCAGCCGTCATGATCTCTGCAACACCCGCTTTATCGTCAGCACCCAACAAAGTTGTCCCGTCGGTCGTGATCAACGTGTGTCCCTTGAATGCTGATAACTCCGGAAAATCCTTTACTGTCATCATCAAATTCTCGTTCAAACGGATATCCTTTCCATCATAATTCTCGATAATCTGCGGTTTGATATTCGCCCCACTCATATCTGGACTCGTATCCACGTGAGCGATAAAACCAATCGCCGGACGATCCTCATAACCCGGAGTAGCAGGAATCGTACCCATCGCATAGCTATGCTCATCCATCTCAACCTCGGTTAACCCAAGAGATTTCATCTCCTCTACCAAGTATTTCAGCAACACTTTCTGCTTTTCGGTAGAAGGGAAAGTCTCACTCATTTCGTCACTCTGCGTGTCGAAACTCACGTATTTCAAAAAACGATCTTTTAAATCCACCTTGTATAATTTTTAAATTTTAGATTTCAAATTTATGATGTCAGATTATGATTTACGACTGGAATCAAATCTTCAATCGTAAATCATAAATCGTAAATTAATCCGCCAGTTTAGCTTTCATAGAATCGTAGATGAAGTAAAGGATGATCAAAATATACATCACGACAGCCAATACCTCAGCACCACTCCAACTGATAAACCAGTCAGCACCGCAATATTTCAAGATAGCACTGATCACACCCATTAAAGCACCACCGGCAATAAATCCGGAAGCGATCAATGTACCGCGTTCACGGCGAGCTTTATTCACATTCTCATCTTTACTACGAGTACCCACATACCAACTAACCAAACCGCCAATCAATAACGGGGTATTCAAATCCAACGGGATAAACATACCTAAGGCAAAAGCTAACGCAGGAACGCCGATCATCGTCAAGATCAATGCCAAAGCCGCTCCGGCAAAGTACAACAACCAAGGAGTTGCCCCTCCTTCCATTAAAGGTTTGATCACGGCAGCCATCGCATTTGCCTGCGGGGCAACCAATGCATTCTCTCCTACGAAACCATAAGTCTGGTTCAATACCATCATAACCCCGGCAATCGTGGCAGCAGAAACAGCCGTACCCAAGAACTTCCAGCCTTCCTGTCTGGCAGGAGTGGTCCCCAACCAGTAACCGATCTTCAAATCAGTAATGAAACCTCCGGCCATAGACAGCGCAGTACAAACCACACCACCGATAATCATGGCGGCCATCATTCCGCTCGTGCCGCTCAATCCGGCACTAACCAACACCAAAGAACTTAAAATCAATGTCATCAATGTCATTCCGGATACAGGATTCGAACCCACGATAGCAATAGCATTTGCAGCCACAGTCGTGAATAGGAACGAGATGACGAATACAATCAAAGTAGCAATGATCGTGTGTGTCAAATTACCCAACACTCCAAATTGGAAGAACACAAAAGTAGCAATCAATATGGAAATGATTCCTGACAAAATGAACTTCATGGAAATATCACGTTGTGTACGTTCTACCGCACCTTCGCCTTTTTTCTTTCCACCCAATTCACTAACGGCCAATCCTAAAGCCTGCTTGATAATACTGGAAGAACGAATAATACCGATAACTCCGGCCATAGCGATACCACCTATACCGATATGACGGGCATAATTTGAGAATATCTGCTCTGGGGTCATATCCCGCAATAACACCGAGATCCCCTCTCCCACGGCTAACGTTTGTCCGTCGGCGAAATGGCTGATAAAAGGAATCAGCACAAACCACACGGTGAAAGAACCGGCACAAATAATCGCCGCATATTTCAACCCAATAATATATCCTAAACCAAGTACTGCCGCACCCGTATTCACTTTAAATACCACTTTCATCTTGTCAGCAAGCACTTCTCCCCATCCCATGATACGAGTAGAGATTCCTTCTGCCCACCAACCGAAGGTATTCACGCAGAAATCATAAAGACCCCCAATCAGACCACTCACGGCCAATAGTTTAGCTTGATTACCTTTCTTCTCACCGGAAACCAAAACTTCCGTGGTTGCCGTTGCCTCTGGGAAAGGATATTTCCCATGCATGTCTTTCACGAAATATTTCCGGAAAGGAATCAATAACAAGATACCCAAAAATCCCCCGAACAAAGAAGAAAGAAATATCTGGTAAAATTGAGCCTCCAATCCTAAAATGTAAAGAGCCGGTAGCGTAAAGATTGCCCCGGCCACGATCACACCGGAACTAGCTCCGATAGACTGGATAATCACGTTTTGTCCCAACATATTTTTCTTCCCCAACATATTGCCCACACCAACAGCAATAATAGCGATAGGAATCGCGGCCTCGAATACCTGTCCTACTTTCAGCCCAAGGTAAGCTGCTGCCGCGGAAAAAATGACCGCCATGATAATACCGAATGTCACGGAATAAGGCGTAACCTCCTTGGGGTTCGTATTCGCCGGCATCATCGGCTTGTACTCCTCGCCCGGGGCGAGTTCCCGGTATGCGTTATCCGGGAGTGAATTCATTTGTTTGTTCTCTTGCTCCATTGTTTCTTTATAGTAAGTGATTTATTTTTAACAGCACCTCAAAGATAACGATTTTAGCGAAAAAACGGGAATCGTAACAACCTTTATACAAAAAATCCGTAATTACGACATTATAAATATCATACGATGAAAATCATGCACTATCTTGAAATATTATCCACGAGTATCAGCATCATCAGCCTAATCATCGTTATCTACGGAGCGATAATCGCTTTTTGCGCATTCATACATAATGAATCCCGGCGTTTTACCGGGAAATACTCGTTCACGGCAACTCGTGAACTTCGTGCCGATCTAGGAACTTATTTATTATTAGGCCTTGAGTTTTTGATTGCCTCCGATATTCTAAAAACAGTTCTGGAACCCAGCTTGAATGAATTGGCTATACTTGGGGGAGTTGTAATTTTACGGACAATCCTGTCCATTTTTCTCAACAAAGAAATCAAAGAATTACAAGTACAAAAAGAAGGGACGGGTGGTCCCGAAAAGGATTAATCCAACGTTTGGACACCGCCCCCGTTCACGAATAACACCTGCCCCGTGATCCAACTGGAAATCGGTGCTGCAAAAAAGAGGACTGCCCCAGCAATATCTTCCACTTCACCCAATCGCTTGATTGGCGTGTGTTCCAACATTTTTTTCTCGATCTCTGGAGTCAGCACGGATGCGAGTGCTTGCGTTTCCACGGCTCCCGGTCCCACGGCGTTAATCCGTACGTCGGGTCCGAAATCCATTGCCAGATTGGCAGTCATGTGATTCAATGCCGCTTTTGACGAGGCATAAGCACTCATGTTCGGACTCCGGTTGATACTTCCCATGGAAGTAATGTTCACTATCGAACCATAACCAGCCTGTTTCATATAAGGTACGACCAACTGGCACAATCTCCAAGCACTGAACACATTTACCTTGAAAATATGTTCGAAATATTCCACCGTCACCCGAAAAGGATTTTCCCGGCCTCCCCCACCAACTCCCACGTTATTCACCAGAATGTTCAATTTACCAAACTCCACGATGGCTCGTTCCACGAAATTCATCAAATCCGCCTCCTTCGTCACGTCACATTTCAGAGCCAAAGCTTTACGTCCCATTCCCCGTATATCCTCGGCAACCTCTTCGGCTGCAGCCAGATTCACGTCACCAATCACCACGTCAGCTCCCGCCTCTGCCAAAATACGGGCACTCCCGCAACCTATACCATTACCGCCTCCCGTCACGAGAGCTACCATTCCCGTCAAATTCAACATTTTATTCAAATTCATTATTTTTCTTGTTTAATTTTCACACATTACGCTTTTCCCCTTTTCAAGGTTACTTAAAAACAAAAAAATCCCAAAACAAGCGACAGGAAATCGAGTGCGTTCGAAACCTCTCGAATACCATGATGATCATTACACCTTGTTTCACAAGGTTAACACGAACGTATTTCTTCCAAACGGTAAAATCGGAGATCTTTCGAACCAGCACATGCCGCAGGGAACTCTTCCCCAAGCCCTCAACATGCAAATCTCTATTGACCAAAAAGATAACATCACGCTCACATGGACAAACCATCTGGAATATATCGCCTCATATGACAACTCTCGTCTGGGAATCATCGCCATGTACAATCACCGCAGTTTCCGTCCACGACTCATCGAAGGTGCTCCGCAACCCGAAAGGAGCAAAAAGCAGTTTTCCACGTGGACTGTGAAACGGCAAAGGCTCTTCATCTTTATGTATTTTTCTTTTCACCGGAAAAAGCTGTCTATTCAAATGACCAGAATTTCAAACTAACTTACGAATAATAATCATTCACGGGAATCCTAAAAAAGATTTCCGTGAACATTTTCTATGGCCAATCAGAACCTCTCATTATTTCCACCCGACCAACAATAAAATTTCCAGTTGATTCCCTAATTCATTATTACGCCCAGCCCCTCAACAATCTCCATCTTATCCCCCCGTTTTATCCTCACAACAATTCACGATCCGGACCAATTCGTCCATCATTAAATCATCCGTTCCATGCTCAATATACATCAAATACTTGGCATGATCTACCTCTTCGATAACCGATCCCAACTTTTTCAGTACCTCTTCAATAGCATCTATGGCTCGACTCTCACCGGCTTCGGTCCCGATTACCAACCGGAACTTATCGCTATCATCCATAAAATGCTCCACGTCGCCACGATCCAGACCTAAAGTAATCAATTTTCTTTGGAAAATTATAAATCCTCTCCTTCATCTTGAATATGCCAAGTCCAATCATTGATGATCACTTGCACGGCATGCCATAAACCTTCTCCGTTCTCACCGGCAAAATAGAAAACGACATCCCATTCATCCTGACGATCAAAATACTCCTGAGTACTCCAATTACGTCCGGCCATCATTGTCTTACTAAAATAGTCGGTAAGACTTATATTAAACACTGGTTTATTCGTGGCTTTTTCCGTCACGACAAAACGAGTCGGTCGATCATCCACCAGGCGCATCGTGTTCAATTCCACCCCGATGGCAGCAGGACTGATTTGTTTACTATAATAGGGACGAAAACTCAACTCATCATCATCCTTTAATTGATTCTGATGATCAAGATAACCGTTCGATTCAAGAATTTCGTAATTATAATCATCCACGGCAAACCCACCCCCGCTATTTTCCGGTTGTTGGAAAATAAATCTTACCGTATTTGTATTCTTGATCAAGTTAATCGTCTCGACAAGATTCATATTACCGGTAAAATTTACCTCATTGATTTCACCATACCAAAGCGGTTCCAACGCTTTATCAATAACGAGCGAAGAAGCCCTCTTCAATTTCAATTCTAACTCCGTGATCGACGCACCAGGGGCTAACTGAGGAACATCGTACGAATCATGTACCCCGGCCCAAGCCATAAGTTTGTATTCTCCCAAAGGAAGTGCCACGGACATCTGGTAATTACCGGTAGCCAATGCATCCCCCTCTTCGGCTTGTTGGAAAAGGAATTTGCCATCCTTGTCGAAAACATAGAGTTCCACTTTATCTACCTGTTTATGAAAAGCACAGACGGATAGCATGTTATAGTCATATTTAAACTTGACAAACAGGCGACATTCCGGCAAATCTTCATTAAAGGCATCACAGGATATAAATATCCCTGTACCAATCATCAGTAGACCAACGATTAGTAAATTCATATGACTTTTGAAATTCATTTTTTTCTTTTTTGGCGTTCCATTTTACTAATGGCAAACAATTATCCTCCCATACCAAGAGGTATAAGCTTGTGAGGGACAAACGTTGCCCCCCACAATTTAACAAAATCATCGAACTAATTATAATTCTTCAGTTTGAGTATACCAAGTCCAAGGATTTACGTTAATTCTGATAGACAAGTAATTATCCTCATCTTCATCTTTGGTACCCGGATCTGGCTCCGGAATATTCGGATAACCTGGATTATTCACCTTAGAAATATGCACATCATAAACAGAATTACGAACCACTCCGAATTCTCCATATTCATTGTAAACCTGGTCTGTATCATCATGTTTAATCATAATCGGATAGTAATTTACGCCACCTTTGTAATAAGATACAGTTCCATGACGGAAAGCTCCATAATTTTCTACATTACTTCTTTTCTGATTAAAATTATCAACCACTTCATTAGCTCTCGTTTCGGGAGTCCCATTACCTCTGTCAGTCGATACCTCCGGAGTCCCAATAGCCTTCAAATACGAATTCAACGTTTTGGATAATGCAGCAGTATAGATAACAGTCGGATCTTTATCCTCGCTAGTGTATTTATACAACAGTTCCGCTTTGATATAATCCATCAACAAATTCCAAGTATAGTACCCACCATTGACCATAAGCCAATCAGTACCAGGAAGCAATTCTCCATTGTTCACATTATCCGCAGGATTATTGTAAACATTCTTATCCGGATCAATCAATCCCTTCGGAGAATAAATAACTTTAAATAGTACTTGAGTCGTGTAAGCCCACACGTTATGATCGGCTGTCTGGGTATTTTCGAGACAATACTCCACGTTATCCACGGATATTTCAGTCGGATGCCAAGCAGAAGAAGCTATATTCGCCGCATTCATCTCATAATTATACTCTTGCAAATAACTTGCAAAACCTGGGTCTGACATCAAGGGTTGCACGTCATGATTCGGATCTATTCTGTATGACCCGAGATCATACTGGTCAAAAGGAGTAATACATCCTCTCGAAGTTCCTTCCATCCAAGTCTTCACTCGCTTGGATACCGGGAAATACCTTTTGTTCGTCGCATTCAAAACCCAACCGGGTTCAGATATATTCGCCTTCAAATTGTTGGATGAAATATTACCATTGTCAGTATACACCCGAACCTTCGCCACAGCACGATCTATATGAATAGAAAGCGGCTGACTCTCAGCCTTTGAAGCTGAATTGTAAAGGGTCAGATCGGTTTCATCACCATTGGCCTGAGAAGGTTCCAAATCTCCCTTGGCGTTCGTCATCATGAAATAGGAAGGTGTGGATAACGAGGCAACAGCTACAATAGCTTGATTAAAATCATCATAGCTATTAAACAACCCCACATCAGGCAAGTCCACACTTGGATTTGCAATTACCAAAATCCGCTTTGACGCTGCCGGAACTTTAAAAGCCGTTCCAAAAATTCCTTCCGGTTGTCCGGGTTCTCCAGCTTCCGAATTAGTACCAACAGTAAAAGACTTGTCAGCAGTTACATTCCGATTCTCGTCAAAGAAAATAACTCGGAGTTTGCTTACGGCAGATTCTGCCGGAGTACCCATCTCCTTATCCGGGTTATTCAATGCTCTACCTAACGCCTTCGGTGCGGTAGTCTTAATATCCAAAGAAATCCAAGCCTCCCCAGTAGGATCCGTTACAATCCCGTCATCATCATCTTGACCAATATGGTCATTGCTACACGCTGCAAACAACATTATTAAAAGGGTTGCAGCAAAATAATACATCTTCTTCATAGTTACAAAGTTTAATTGAAAATTGGTTGTTTATTTGTTAAAAAATTGATTGGTTTATTTATCAAATTATTATTTATTGGTTTATTCCACCTTATTCTTATTCATTAATCATCCTAGATTTTATTTCCAAATCATTCGCTTTCTTCTTACCAAGCTCCTTCAAGTTCTTTCCAGCAACTTCAAGTCCGGCATCAGAAGCAGCTTGAAGGAATCTTTCAGCAACATCATAATCGCCTCTTAGAAGAGCCAGTACTCCCGCCGCATTCGCATATTCTGGTAGTTCCCGATATTTCACCTGATCCAAGAATTGTCCTGCCATTTCGATATCACCACGAGAAAGCGCCGCTATTGCCGCATTTAATTTAGCAACGTCATCTTCCGGAAACAACTTCACGGCAGTTTCAAACACGTTAATAAACTCACGAGATCCATTCGAGTAAGTATTTGCCACCAAATACATCTCGTTAAGACTCAAGTTCTGCGGACGCACCTTCATAATCTCCTTGGCTTCTTCCACGTTGAAATTTTTAACGTGATATTCCACCTTGCAAATGGCAACACGTAATCCCGGATAAATATTCCGAAGTAAATAACGATAAGGCTCCCCTCCTTGTAATTTCATCAAACGCTCTTTTCGCTTTTGCCCGTCATAATTATCTATAATCAACTCAATTTCAGCCTTGTATACTACATCAAGATCAGTCAAAGCTTTACGTAAACCTTCCCAATTTTCACCGCCGAAAACGATGTGGTAAAGTGAAGGTGCAAACGAATAGCGTCTTGCCAGATAATTTTTCAATGCCAAAGCTCTTCCTTCGGACAGTCGTTTGTTCCCGGCCAAAGAACCTTCCGGAGAAGCATACCCGATAAGATCCAATCGGTTAATTGTAATATCGTGATCGACATGCAATTCATCAATCATCGCCCGAATTTTCGCTAATTCCAAGGGATTATTCATGTATTCCGGCTGAATATAAGTTTGGTTCACCTCGAAATCCAAAAAAGCCTCCACTTGTTTTTCCCGGTTTTTAACCGGTTCGGGCACAGGCTGCACGTAAGCCAAGTAGGGAACTATCCGGTAAGGAAACGGAATAATATCCAGCTTCACGGTATCGATTGTCTCCACTTCCATCCAAGCCACTTCCCCGCAACCACATTCATCTTTCTGAACATCCAGATAGGCTTCCGCCATCCAAGCCTCAAAAGGAAGTGTATAGCGATACTCTATCGTTTGATTTTCAACCTTCAAGTTTCTCACCACTTGATAAGAGGGGGAATAAACCGATCGTTCAGAAAGACTCATCAAGGAAAGAACCCGCTCGTAGGTTAGATACTCGTTACGCCCTTTAAGCGAAACTTTAGGAAGCACAAGTGTATCCGAAGCAGACACTAACCGGGGAATAATATCAACCGCTCCCGCCGATTTCACTTTTACGTGATCCAGAATAATATCCATTTCCACGTAAAGCGTTTTGCCTGCTTGCAACACTCGTACCGGATTGATATTAATAGTCCCGGTATAAGAGGATTTTGGCTGGGCTTCCGAAGTTAATGTCTCTAACAAGAAAGCAACCAACAGGAAAGCCGTATATCGTATCATTATTCTCATATTTTACTTGATTAGATAGATTAGTGAAATACCCACTTTTGTAGGCCCAAAATAATTACGAGTATCAGATTTCAAACGAGAACCACACTCCGCACAAGGATATTTATCGTAGACGATACGAGCATACCCCAAACCAATAGTAGCCTCTATCCCCCAGCGCTTTTTCAAAATCCATGCATGACCGACAGAAATCCCAGCCCCGTATAGATACCCCTCATAACGATTTTGCTTCATATTCTCACTTATGAAAGACCAGTCAGGAAAATTACCAACGTTAAAATCTGCGTAATGAGCATGTAAACCGATAAACGTACGTCGGAATCGTTCACAAAACCAGTAACGGACTTCAGGCTGTACACCCCAATGCCGTAACCGCATTCCATCATTGAATTTCCATGGGTTTAGATTCACAGGTACATCCAATGTCCATTTCCGGGCTAACCCGAATTCGACTCTCAGATTGAATGTTGCTGTTGCATCATATAGCAAGTTACTTTTCACGGCAACTTTCTGTGCATACGCCTCCGGCATAACACAACAAGCAAATAAAAAAATAAATATTAATCGTAGTTTCTTCATAGTTTTGTTTTATAGTTGACCTACAATCAAGAGGAAGGTATCCCTTGAGTGATATAAACTTTTATTCTTTGAGTTATCCCCTTTCCTACCGAAACGTACACGACCCCCTCTCTATTGCCGGACGTGTTCTTTTCGACATATAATTTAATCTTTCCGTTATCCACGTATATATAATCCGGGTCGTTACGCACCTCTCCCTCTTCCGGTCCCAATTTTAACCAACTATGGTTCACATAATCTTCCACGTAAGCAGAAATATAATAACCATCATCTATAAATGAACTAATTATTGTACCACTACTGGTTACTTGCTCCCGTCTTTTTACCGTTACAGTCTTTCTCAAATTTCCCAAACGTAATTCAATTTCACCTGAAGTAAACCCGGCCAGCATCTCTATTTTTACCTGAGAAGGTAAAGTTGTTGAAACCGGTATCATTCCATCCACAGGAGAAACAATCCTCAAACCGCTTGTTGCCGTTATCGTTCGTTCTCCTATACTTTCCGACTTACAATCTGTTATTAAAGAAAATGCGACATACGCCGTACCTGAAGCTGCCGAGGCATAAATTTCAAAATGAGAATTCGTTACTCCCAAATAATATTCGTTATTACTAACAATCTCGTAACTGGATTCCTCTTGTACTAAAATGGAATAATCCAAATTCGTGTTGGAAGCCAGAGAAGCTTTAGCATCTGCCATCGAAATAAATCCTCTCCCTCTAACCGAAGTTATTGTAAAGATATATTCCGTGTTACGCAAGATATCCAATACGTGTTGATCATTATTCACAAGAGCCATTTTATAAAAAAAACTCTCCCCTTTATAATGTCCCCGAATCACGAGATAAGTATCATTCGATAAACTATGGGTTTCATAAACATAGAGCGGATTATTCTTTGTTGTCTGCCCTCCCGTTACAATTTCTTCCGCATCAACTATATTTAGCGCATACGAATCATCTTTTCTATATTCCACTAAATTGTCCGCTCCGATATTTTGTTCCAATGCATCTGTCAAGTTATGTAACTTCGAATTTTTAGCCACATTCGTCACAACTGTAATTCCCTCCAGCACAAAATCCGCATCTGTATTTTCTACTACAATTTTCCCAACTATACGTTTCAATTGTATATTCGGGATTGTTACACTAGCATCAATTTTAGACAAATTGACCAAATCACTCATCGGTAATTTTTGCCCGATATAAGGTACCGTATATTGTGGATCTATTAATGCCTCCGTAAGCAAATTCCGACAAGCATAATCAAGATCACGTCCTCTTAAAGTATTTACAAAATTGTCGGCTGTATAAGCATATCCAACTCCATTCATATAAAATCGACTTGGAGAATTTGCCAATATCAATAATTGACAATTTCCCGCTTGTTCTTCCAGATAAACATATGTTTTACCATTATATAACTCAGCCTGAACTGCCTCCACAAAACTAGCCGTTCCACCTGTTCCTAGAAAAACAAGTACCCACGGTTGTTGATCCACAACACTTTCATTCTCTCCGGCACGAGAAACAGGAAGACCATAAGTCCCAGCTTTCGTGAAAAGTTCAAATCGAACCTTTGTTTCCCCTATCGTAACAGGTTCACCCGGCACTTCTTCTTTTATTGAACAAGCCGAAAAAAAAGTCAGTAACACCAACAAATAAATTATATGTATTTTAATATCCCCCATTTCAATATATATTAAATTCAATTATCCCGGAAACATCTAATTAAATGTCCCGCTGAGATTGAAGTTGATACATTTCCTACCAAATCCCGACGACTTTCCTGAGCCCACGCATTATACATCGAATTAGGAAATATCGGGGACACAGAAGAGGACCAATAATAGCCAGTCTCCCCCGCATACATCAATCTACCTTTCAATTCCTTACGCCCTCCAGCAGGAAAAAATACAGAAGCCCCAGTCGCTGAATTATAGAACACACATCCCCGGTAAGCAACCTGTGACGTATTAACACTAACCCCGTAACGATTAGTTCCATTAGCAATTTGTTGCTTCTGGATAGGACGACGATCGAAATAACCATCCGCATAAAAACCATCTACGGCTTTTATATTCTCATCCTCACCATCCTCACGAAAGCTTGGAGAAGTTGGGTAACGATAAATTTTCCATCCGACACGTTCTGCGGGATACTGCTCATCAAGTATCGCTTCATTTCCCAATACCAATTCTCCCGCAACAGGATTAAGCGCCAACGATTGCCTCCATTCTGATTTTTCAATTTGTTCCGAATACATTTGATCATTGCTATTACTTGCAGGGTCACCATCATGAGTGGAACGTTCTACCGGTAACGGCAAAGTACGTTCAAAATTCGGGTAAGGCCCGTTATACGCTATCTGATTTGTGTATCCATCATTCGGACGATGATATCCCGGAGGACAAACTTCAGAAATGTCCTTATGATTCCATGCATAATCAGTTCCGGTTCCATTATCCCACATCGGTCGAGCTCCCACGAAAATATCATCCCAATCATCCGTTGAAGAATATCCATTCACTGGTTTTGTTGGATGATATGCCCTGCGAGGATGAGCATTTGAAGTCCACTGAAAAAATACCCCGGCTTGACTCGGATATTTCACGAATACGCCACTCTTTATCTGCGATAAATCTTCATAATTATTTTCTCCACCATTCTTATATTTAGTAGTTGTCAGATTAAAAACAGCTATTTTTCTTGCTTCTGTCCGAGTTTTATTGGCCAAAGGACCAAGCTGGATATTATCCCCATTTGTCATTAAATAATCAGCAGCTTCTCCTTGTCGTATATAAATACGTGAAAGAGGACTCCAACCCGTTGATCGCCTATAAGACAAACACACTACTGCATATCTCGGTTGTTTAAGTCCGTTATCAATGACTGGATTAGGATTTTCTCTTTTCCATGCAATTCGAAAATAAACTCGACCTCTTCCCGTAACATAACTTCCAGATTCATGTTCTTTAAATTCGTTAGGACGTACCGGATAATCCTCGGCGTCACCGGGTGTAGCCGTACCAACAAACGGGTCAAAACTAGGAGTGGTACTCAAAACGATATCTCCATCTCCTTTCTCTATCCACACTTGCCACTCGGAAAGATCTGTCGTATTTTCAAGTCGTGGCTGCTGCCCCGTGATAATACGTTCTCCTTTTTCATCGTCCCTAAAAAAAGCCCCAACATACGGCCCTTCCCAATAAATTCCATCAAAACGATAGCCTTCTTGACGAGTATGTACTTTAATTTCCCGTTGCAATTTTTTTTCTCCATCAACTTCTCCGGATAAAACTAAACGAAAGGTCTTATTATGTATTTCATTATACTCATCAAGTAAAATATCCATATATCCTGAACCTGTTTTAGATTCAGTATCATAAATATAGCTAAAACGGGATGTCTCATACTTCACAAACTTCCCATCATGCACCGGGTTACCATATTGTGCAAACCAAGGGCTATTTACCACGGGAGTAAAAACCAAGTCATTAAAAACTTTTCCTGTAGACATACTTACAACTTGCTCCTCCCCGACATACAGATTCGGCAAAACATGAACTTTAGGCATATTAGACGAGAAAGTTATCCTCGCACCATTGAAATCGGTAATACTTACGTTAATATCAGAAACATTCAAGTAAAAATTCCCCACTTGCCAATTATGATTTTCTTCACCCCAAGGTGTTACCTGAATATTAAGATTCAAAGGAGATTTAATCGTGCCGGTAAGTAAAAGTGCAGAATTATAAGGTAACGTGTAGTTATCCTTCGAAGCTCCGGCCACTCCCTTGGTCTGTATTTTCAAGTGACAGGAAGGGCTATGCCGATTCTCCATATCAACTTTTAATGTAATAGCCTTGCTATCGTCATCTTCAGGTGAAAAATTACTGAAGGGTAAGATGAACCGACTGATTTTCTTTACCCACACGATACCACGAGATTGTTGCTCCAAGCTGGGAAAAACACTCGTGAAATAACCGGCATCATCTATCAATGTAAAGTTCCGGTTTTTACTTCTACCAAGCGAAGCATTACTTGCTGACATCAACGTGATCCCTTCCGGAAGATTGTAAAAAGTAATTCCTTTAAAATAATTCGTTAAATCCTCTTCTCCTTCCAATACAATATCCACGCGTGTACCAAGCCGTTCTAATTGCAACTCAATCAGACTTTGAATCTCCCCTCCATCAACTCTTGCTCCACCCCGGTTAGGAAGAATCTCTACATTCTTTAATTCTTGAAACATCGGAATGGATACATCAGATCTAAAAGCTTGTTCGGGATACGTGATATTTCCAAGATCGGCGTAATCATTAATCCCATTTAAACCATCCAAAACATTCACCAAGTTCGGCTCATTCGCCAAAAACACGAAATCATACACACCCTCATCAATAGGATGATTAATCACATCGTTTAATTCTGCACTATACAATTTGTTGCTTACACATTGTCCAGAGCTTTTCTTGAACGCAAGTATCCTAAGGCTCTTAATCTCATTATCAAGCGGGTCTGTTGAACTCAACAAACTGTTCCCTCGCACCTGTAAATAGGCCGATGCATTCTCTGTATCATCCGCACTTAAACGCTCCTCGATACAGGACACCAGTAGAACAGATGCCAAAATTATTCCTAATATATGTATTTTCTTAATCATTCCTTCCAACTACAAATAGTCCAATATACACTCATCAAATTGAGATAAACAAAAAGGTTTTATTTTACTTCTAACAACCCCAGCATGATCAAAACACATTTAATCATCATTTCTACTTGAAACAAGTAACTGTAATTGTCATCTACCAAAAAATACCTAATTATTATCCATTATTCCTTCTCATTTTATACAATACAAAAATACTTTCAGTAAATCAAGAATTAGTACTATTTATAGTGTATTTACAATCTATCGTGCCTCTAATGAAGTAATTAAAATTAACAATTGAACCGTATTTAGATAATTTCATCATATACGGGTGTGTTTTGTTTCATTTTTCAGAATATATTAAAATGAAGACTCGGATAATACAAAAGAGTTGTGTTTATGGCTTTCCAGTAGAATCTACAAAAAAAATCGCCCGGAAATAACTCCGGGCGATCTTCTTCTATTATTAACGTGAGACCTTACTCTCCATATTTCATTTCTGCACGACGTTTGTAACCTTCATAACGCCATTTAGCATCAGACTGGGTCTTAGCAAACAATTTCTCGGCTTCTTCCGGAGCAGCTTTCAACAAGGAGTTGAAACGAACCTCTCCCATTAGATAATCGCGGAATTTGCTATAATCTGGTTCTTTAGAATCCAATTGGAACGGATTCTTACCCTCTTCTTCCAACGCTGGGTTATAACGGTACAATTGCCAGTATCCACATTCAACAGCCTTCTTCTCCTCAGCCTGAGATTTACCCATGCTTGCTTTCAGACCGTGGTTGATACACGGAGCGTAAGCGATGATCAATGAAGGTCCGTCATAAGCCTCTGCCTCTTTCAACGCTTTCAGATATTGAGCTTGATTAGATCCCATAGCAACTTGTGCCACGTACACATAACCATAAGACATTGCCATTGCACCCAAATCTTTCTTACGAACACGTTTACCGCTAGCTGCAAATTTGGCCACAGCACCAACAGGTGTTGATTTAGAAGATTGACCTCCAGTATTGGAATATACCTCGGTATCAACTACCAACACGTTCACGTTGTGACCGCTTGCCAACACGTGATCCAAACCGCCATAACCGATATCATAAGCCCATCCGTCACCACCAAAGATCCATTGAGATTTCTTCGTGAAGTAAGCCTTCAATTCTAAAATCTCTTTAGCAATAGCTGAATTTTCTTTAGCCAAAGCAGCAGACATATTATCGCTGGCAACTAAAGTCTTCTCTCCATCCTCGAAAGCAGCAAGCCATTCGTTAACAGCAGCCTGAGTTTCTGCAGAGAAGTTTGACAAGTTCTCTTCCAACAATCTCTTAGCACGATCACGCAAACGGTTATTACCCTCTGCCATTCCAAGACCATACTCGGCATTATCCTCGAACAATGAGTTAGCCCAAGCTACACCACGTCCTGACTGATAATTCTTGCAATACGGAGTTGAAGGAGCTGAACCTCCATAGATTGAAGTACATCCGGTAGCATTAGCCACCATCATTCTCTCACCGAACAATTGAGTAATTAACTTAATATACGGAGTCTCACCACAACCGGCACAAGCTCCGGAGAACTCGAACAAAGGTTGTTGGAACTGAGAATTCTTCACGTTATTCGGCTCAACTACTTTCTTGTAGCCAACCTTCTTATCCATATATTCGAAACGAGCGATTTCAGCCTCTTGAGATTCAAGCGGTTTCATGATCAATGCCTTCTCCTTAGCCGGACAAACATCAGCACAGTTACCACAACCCGTACAATCTAACGGAGATACCTGAATCTTGAACTTCAATCCCGCAAGTTCTTTACCGATAGCCGGTTTGGTTTCTGTTCCGGCAGGAGCAGCAGCCAATTCTTCATCAGTAATCAAGAACGGACGAATTGCAGCGTGAGGACAAACGTAAGCACATTGATTACATTGAATACAGTTATTCACTTGCCATTCCGGAACACTGATAGCAATTCCGCGTTTTTCAAATTTAGAAGTACCTGCAGGGAAAGTTCCGTCTTCACGTCCCGCAAATGCACTAACAGGAAGATCATCACCTTTCTGAGCATTCATCACGTCAACCACGTTACGGATAAATTCCGGACGGTTTTCGTCATGAGCGCACGTCTCGTCTTTCAAGTTTTTCCATTCAGCAGGAACGGTAACTTTCACCACGTTTTCAGCCAAACCACCTGCATCAACAGCAGCATAGTTCATTTTCACAATGGCTTCACCTTTCTTTCCGTATGACTTATCGATAGCTTTTTTCATTTCGCTAACAGCCAAATCGTAAGGAATCACGTTTGTGATTTTAAAGAAAGCAGACTGCATGATCGTATTGGTACGGTTGCCCAAACCTAACTGTTGACCGATCTTCGTTCCGTTGATAATATAGAAATTAATTTCGTTTTCAGCCAAATAACGTTTCATGGCATTCGGAAGGTGTTCACCTACCTCTTTCTCATCCCAAAGAGAATTTAACAAGAAAGAACCGCCTTTTTTCAAACCTTTCAACACATCATACATGTGAATGTATGCAGGCACATGACAAGCTACGAAGTCAGGAGTAGTTACCAAATAGGTTGAACGGATAGGATCATCACCAAAACGAAGGTGAGAAGCCGTGAAACCACCTGATTTCTTTGAGTCATAAGCGAAATAAGCTTGGCAATATTTATTGGTTGCTCCACCGATAATCTTGATAGAGTTTTTATTGGCACCTACTGTACCATCAGAACCTAAACCATAGAACTTAGCCTCGTACATATGATCTGAATTCACCTTCACTTCCGGTTCAACTGGAAGAGAACGAAAAGTCACGTCATCCACGATACCAATAGTAAATTGGTTTTTCGGCTCGTTCATAGTCAAATTCTTGTAAACAGCGATAATTTGTCCCGGGGTTACATCCTTAGAACCTAACCCGTAACGTCCGCCAACGATCATCGGGGCATTCTTTTGTCCGTAGAACACGTCTTTCACGTCAAGATACAATGGATCTCCGGTTGCTCCCGGTTCTTTTGTACGGTCAAGAACCGCAATACGTTTTACGGTAGCGGGAACTGCTTCCATGAAATATTTAGCAGAGAACGGACGATACAAATGAACAGCGATCATACCCACTTTCTCTCCCTGAGCAAGTTTATAATCGATCACCTCACGAATAGTCTCGGTCACGGAACCCATAGCAATGATGATATTCTCGGCATCTTTAGCTCCGTAATAAACGAACGGACGATAAGTACGACCTGTAATCTTGGACATTTCATCCATATAGTTAGCCACGATGTCAGGTACTGCATCATAGAACTTATTGGCAGCCTCTCTACCCTGGAAATACACGTCTGGATTTTGTGCGGTTCCCTTTGTTACAGGGTTCTCTGAAGTTTGAGCCCGGTCACGGAATTCCTGCAAAGCTTTCATATCAACCAATCCGCGAATTTCCTCCATGTCCAACTCTTCGATTTTCTGAATCTCGTGAGAGGTACGGAAACCATCAAAGAAATTAACGAAAGGAACTCTTGACTTAATAGCAGTCAAATGTGATACGGCAGAAAGGTCCATTACTTCTTGCACTGAACCGGAGGCCAACATAGCGAAACCGGTTTGGCGAGCAGCGTAAACGTCTGCATGATCACCGAAAATAGAAAGTGCATGAGCAGCCAAAGCACGAGCACTCACATGGAAAACACAAGGAAGTAATTCACCTGCAATCTTATACATATTAGGAATCATTAATAATAATCCCTGAGAAGCCGTGTAGGTCGTGGTTAACGCACCAGCTTGCAAAGAACCGTGAACGGCTCCGGCAGCACCTGCCTCTGATTGCATTTCCATCACTCTTACTGTCTCCCCGAACAAGTTCTTTCTACCTTTAGCAGCCCATTCGTCTACATACTCTGCCATCGGAGACGACGGAGTAATAGGATAGATACACGATACCTCGCTGAACATGTAAGCTACATGAGCAGCTGCAGCGTTACCATCACATGTGATAAATTTCTTTTCTTTTGCCATCTTTTTAAACATTAACTAACAATAGTTGATCACTCTATTTAAGATTTTTACTTCTCTCAATACACAAAACCAGCGAGCCACAAGGGTATAACATTCTTTTTACCTCGTTCGATCATATCGGTCATCAGAATTACTGAATCTCGGACTCGCCCTTTATCTCCTTGTTGCCGTACAGAAATCTCGTATTTCTGGTTCACGAATAAATCTTCATTTCCCGAAAAATTCAATTTTGCCACGGCACATAATTGACTAATTAAAAATGTTTTCCGAATCATAAATGAATCTGTCTGATCCAGACAAACCGCATTCAGCAAATTTGGATTATGCAAAAATACTTGATTTGGTTTTAGCCCGTTCTCGTCATCACTTTCCCGATCAAACAACAAAGTTAATAACCGAGCATTCTTCATGTAATGCAGGTAATTTAACACTGTTGCACGAGAAACACCAATCTGGGCACTCAACTTACTAATATTAATATTACTATTACCATTTGCCACGATAAAAAGTAATTGTTTCAATTTTGTCAAGTACTTCAGCTCGATTTGATTATTATACGGAATATCAAACTCCAATGTTAAGTTGATGTTTTTCAGCAAATAATCAATATGTGATTTCTCCTCCAAATATATAGGATAATAACCATATTTCAAATAGTTATTAAAAAAAGCTAACGGACGCACCTTTTCAAGAATATCGTTCACGATCTCCTCGTGGTGTTCCACGATTTCCTCGAAAGAATAAACGGGAAACTTATATCCCGTTTCTAACTCCAAAAACTCCCGAAACGACAAACCGCTCAGGTTGTACATCTCCACGATTCCATGCAAATATTTGTTGGATTTGACCCGTAAAATAGAAGATGCGGTGAAAACGATCTGCAAATCCGGGAAACGATCGTAAGCCTCCCGCAATTCCCGGTCCCAGTTTGGATACTTATGGATCTGATCCAATAACAACACTTTCCCTCCCAGCTTGTAGAAACGTTCCACGAAATTAAACAATCCTTCCATCGCAAAGAACAAGTTATTGATATTCACGTAAAGACAAGAGGGGTTGTCCTTATAATGATCCTTGCAAAAATCTAGAAGGAAATTGGTCTTCCCTACACCACGACTTCCCTTTATCGCAATCAACCGGGCACGAGAATCTATCGCATCCAATAAACCACGACGGATAGCCGATGTCCTTTCTTTCATCAAGATCTTATGCGTGTTACGTAAACTCTCCATTTTTTATTCTTTGCAATGCAAAGGTAATAAAAAAAGCATAGTTTTGTAATCTACATGTTGCAAAACATACATTTCATTATCATTTCATACCGCCCAAAGAATTTTCATTCACACATAACCCGCTACACTATTGCGATATAAGTACATACTTAAAATGATTCTATATTTGAGGTATCAAAAAAGCGAGTCCATATGAACTCGCTTTTCCATAATTATAAAACTTATAAAACTATTTATCATTCATCGAGATCAAGAATTCCTCGTTAGATTTCGTCTTTTCCAAACGATCCTTCACGAATTGCATTGCCTCAACAGAATTCATATCTGTCAGATAGTTACGCAAAATCCAGATACGGTTCAACGTGTAGTCCTCTAACAACAAGTCATCACGACGCGTACTTGATGCCGTAATATCCACAGCCGGGTAAATACGACGGTTGGACAACTTGCGATCCAACTGCAACTCCATATTTCCAGTACCCTTGAATTCCTCGAAAATCACGTCGTCCATTTTTGAACCGGTCTCTGTCAAAGCTGTTGCCAGGATTGTCAACGAACCACCATTTTCAATATTACGAGCTGCACCAAAGAACCGTTTCGGCTTGTGTAATGCATTTGCATCCACACCACCGGAAAGCACCTTTCCGGATGCAGGTGATACCGTATTATAAGCACGAGCCAGACGAGTAATTGAATCCAACAAGATCACCACGTCATGCCCACATTCTACCATACGCTTAGCTTTTTCCAACACGATATTGGCCACCTTCACGTGACGCTCTGCCGGCTCGTCAAAAGTAGAGGCAATCACCTCTGCATTCACGCTACGAGCCATATCAGTTACCTCCTCTGGACGCTCGTCAATCAACAGGATGATCAAATACACTTCAGGATGATTAGCTGAAATTGCATTAGCAATTTCTTTTAACAACATCGTCTTACCCGTTTTCGGCTGAGCCACGATCAAACCGCGCTGTCCTTTACCAATCGGGGCAAACATATCCACCACACGAGTAGAAATCGTAGCACGTCCACTTCCGGTAAGATTGAATTTTTCATTCGGAAAAAGCGGGGTTAAGTGATCAAACGGGATTCGGTCACGCACCGCTTCCGGAGACTTCCCGTTAATTTTCGATACTTTAATCAACGGGAAATACTTCTCTCCTTCTTTCGGGGGACGCACGGTTCCTTCCACCGTGTCTCCTGTTGACAAACCAAACAACTTGATCTGACTTTGAGACACGTAAATATCATCCGGAGAATTCAAGTAATTATAATCAGAAGATCTAAGGAATCCATACCCGTCAGGCATGATTTCCAACACACCCGAATTTAAAATAATTCCTTCGAACTCGTAATATTTATCGCGTTTGTCAAAACGCATCTTGTTTTGACTTTCTCTTCTTTCTTCAAACTCAGCAGGAACGCTTTCATAATTTTCATTTTCAGCTTCTTCCTTAACGCCAGATTCATTTTCAACATCTTCAAAATCATTCTCTTCCACATCTTGACGAATGGTTTCTTCATCTCTCTCAACACGTCTATTCCGTTTTACAAACTTCGGACGACTGGGTCTTTCTGCCACCTGTTCCTCTTTAACAACCTCTTCAACCACCTTTTCCTCTTTCACCTCTTCTTTACCTTCTTCACTTTTCACCTCTTCCCTATTGGTTTGTTTCCGGTTACGCTTATCGAAAAACTTACGGTCTTGCTTTTGTCCGGCTTGCTCACGCTTAGGAGCCTCTGAAATTTCATTCTTTACTTCCGTTTCCTGTGGTTCTGCAACAACCTCTCCTTTTTTCTCTACAACAATACCGTTTTCCGTACGACTGAAAACCAGATCCTTATCCAAAATATCACTATGCACAACATTGATCGGCTGCACTTCCTCTACGGGTAAAACCGCATCTTTCTTTTCGGAAGCCTCTTTGACAGTTTCATTTTGGGGTTTCTCTTGTTTAGCATCAGCCTTCTTATCTTTATTCCGATTAAATTTGGCCAATCCTCCTTTGGAATCTCCCACTTTTTCAGCACCTCCCCTTATCACTCGTACACGAGGTTTTTTCTCCTTCAGTTCAACGGGAGCTGTTTCCTCGGTAGCAATCATGGCTTGCTGATCTAAAATTTTGTATATTAATTCTT
>OGJK01000851.1_pt1 | contig 30508 bp, 26 predicted proteins | sample 1571961 | NCBI WGS metagenome assembly OGJK01 (sample SAMEA2582120, study PRJEB24529) | metagenome | biome: Human gut stool | place: China | collected 2011 | reverse complement strand
ACTATACCCGCCATAATAGTTATAAAAATGTATTATTATATTATTCTGTGACAGAAAATCCAGTAATTTAGTATTGATACTTACCTCATTAAAACAGAATATCTCCTTAGTATTCTCTACTGGAATATAAACATTTTTACCGTCCCTCCTGAAACATAAAGAATTATCTTTTCTTGTCAGTTCCCCCATTGACATTATATATTTTGTACTCCCCATTCAGTTCCTCCTCTTAATCATGCAAATTGTTTTTCAAATGCTTTCATCAGATATAACAATACTCATAATATGCACATTTCTTACAGGTATTTGTCTGTATACATTCTGGTGGCTTCTCCTGTTCTAAAAGCTGTTCAATACTGCTGATATAATTATCAAGTTCCTTTTCAAACTCTTCAGTTAGTTCCACAATTATTACTTTCTTATCCTTCTTATTCTTTTCAACAAATTCCAGTCTTCCTTTTCTTTCAATACCTTTGCTTTTAAGAACTTTTAGATAAAAAAGCAACTGCCATTTGGCAGCCTCCACATCAGCGTCTGATTTCTTAACCTCGGTAAGATACTCTTTCGTAAGCCTGTCCAGCCTTATATTATCTATTGCAATCTCTGAATTCTTTGAATCCCCTGCTTTTTCCTCATGGATAGCCTTTCCAATCTTTACCTGCTCACTGTTATCTTCAAGATTCAGCCGGTTTCCATGTAAATAACACTGCCGTCTGCAATGAAAATAATAATTAATTAAAGTTCCATTTACCTGCATATATCCCCCTATATAAACAACTCATCAGCAGTTACTATCATTTCTTTCTTAAGCACACCATTATCATCAAAGTAATCTTCACCGTCTTCTATGTAATATATATCTCCTATCTGCTCATTCCACTCAATATTACTCTTAATATCCTCTTTAAACTGATATATGAACATGTTCATTTTGCTTCTTACATCATGTATTCTTACAGTTCTTTCAGAGTATGATAAATCCGGATTTTCTATAAGCTCCTTATATTCGTTCCATACATCTGCACCGTCTATAACATTATCACCAGCCTGAATACTTCTTGCAAAATATACAGATATCAGCTTTCTTCCATCTTCTATAAGTTTCATTTTCTCACAGACATAAGGATAGTTAAGTTTTCCAACCTTCTCTTTGAAAAAATGTTTAATATTATCATCTGTTATTTTCTTCTGTGATTTTAACAGTACCGGCAGAATCACATTTTCATAATACTTAAAGAAATCTTTGGTATTAAGATATTCGCGGATATCACTGCTTTCCAATGTCTTGTCAGTATCAACTCTTGTATCATTTCTGTAAATATTCTTAGCTTTATCAAGATTATAGAAATACACTTTTCCTGTCTTTTTACCAGACCTGTTAATTCGTCCCATAAACTGTTCTTCACTGTCCAGCCTTGATATATCCTTATATCCAATGTCCATGTCAATATCGACTCCGGCTTCAATAACCTGTGTAGCAACAAGTACAACATCAGACATATTATTGATCTTATCAATCATATCTTTTCGCTCCTGAATACTGCTGTCTCCTGTCATTAAAAGTATCTGCCTGTCAGTCACATCCTCCAGCAGTCTGTAAAAATCTTCTGCACTTTTCTTTTTTATAAACTCAATCAGAACCTTTTTGCCAGTATTTTCATCATTATCAACAATATACTGTGCAAGTTCTTCTATAGTAATATCTTCGTCCAAAAGACTGTAGTCCACCTCAACTCTCTTAGCAAACATATTGTGTCTGAAATATTTATCCCTGTCAGCAATGAGTTTTACTGCCCCTGCCGTGTTATCAGTCAGCAATTCGAGATTCGGAAGCGTTGCAGACATAATAATAATCTTTATATTTAAAAGCTCTGCAAATCCTTTTAAAAATGTAATCATTTTACCCCATATTCTGTTGTCATAGCTCTGGATTTCATCAAGCACAATTACTGAATTACACAACTGATGAAATCCAAATGCGTCCTCTTTTCTATCTCCGAACATTGTATTAAACAACATCACATGAGTAGATAATACAGTCGGATAATTCATAAACTGTCTGTCGAGCAATATTCTCTGATAATTCTTATCAAGCTCATCATCTGAGATGTCTTTATATGGAGTAATAGAATTAACAACGGCAATCTGCGACATAACTGACTCATTATTGCCAAATACATTTGCAAGTGAATTCATATTCTGCTCAACAAGTGTATTAAATGGATAAATGTAGAAAATCTTGTTAATATCCTGCGAATTTTTCATAAGCTTAAAGCTGAGATTCATAGCCATATTACTCTTTCCACTTCCTGTAGGTGCTTCAAGATAGAAAATATTCTTATCAGTATTATTCATCAAAACATTTTCACTATCTAAAAACATCTCTGTTCTCAGTATATTTATCCCCTTCATTCCATTAATGTCAGTGTTCCTGTCTATACCGCCAAACAATTCATACGCTATTGGATATGATGTTTTCTCATATTCTCTTATGCACTTTGGAATCAAGCCTTTCTCATATTCGCTCATTATTTCGTCTATGTTATTAATATTACCAAATGTGTTCTGCTCCCAGCCTGTCATATACTCAGATGTTGCATAATAATCTGCCGCAACAAGCATAGAATATAACAGCCTTATCCATGCATATAAAATTACTGATTTTCTGTCACTGTCAGATGTGAGTCTCTTATTCATCTCCTTATATGTTCTTCGCAGCTTAAATACATTTTCTGAATATCTGTCATAACTAAGCACAGCATTTATACCAGATTCAGTGTACCAGTCATAAGTACGCTTTCCTAAATTATCGCTATCATCACTCTTTCCAGAAAGTTCATCTAAATACTTCTCAAATTCAGTAAGTCCACCATGATGTCTTGAAATAATATACGAATACATATAAGCAAAATCCTTGATATTCTCAGATTCCGCTTTGGTAATTTTTTCTTCATCAATCATTCTCTTAATAAAATCAAGATAATAATCAAGGTAAAATATAGATGAAACAATCGAATGTTTACTGCCGATATTGTTATCCGGCGTCATATCCTTATACCAGATATTACCCATCTTTTTCTTCTGGAAAGCAGGATTGACCTTGCCCAAATCATGCATTGTAACTATATTAATAGTCATTTCTTCAAATATATTTCTGCTATCCTGAGACAGATTTTCAAAATATTCTTCTTCGAATCTTTCCATAATTTCGTCAATACATTTATTCTTAGCTATTAACAGCCAATATTTCTGACTTCGCTGGGTATGCTCTTTCAAAGTCTCTTTTTGTGTTCCATCTTCTGATAAATGTGCAAAACACTGTTCGCTGCAATTAATTAATTGTTCAACCGGTATCATATATCTGCTGATATCCATACTTAATATCCCCTTACTTAAAAAAGCCGCACCAAATAATCTGCCTGCCTTAAAACTCTGCATTTTAAAACATTCAGACTGCCTGATGCGGCTTATAATAATTTAATAAAATGACAATATATTATTTCCCTGTTTATATACATTTCCATTCTCTATACTTACTGTCATGTTCGTATAACAGAAATCTTTATATTCATAAAGATTAGTATAGCCATTTAATGCAACCGGCAGTTTTTCTGTATATTTAAAAATCTCTATCTCATCTTCTTCATCTGGCATAAGAACGCTGCCAATATTCTTAGGAAACATGCTGGTTATAGCTACCTCATTAATATCAGCCTCTTGCACATTTACCCTGCTCACATTAGTAATGTCAGCCGGGTGGTCATTCTTTCCAAGATAAGGATAATAAATACATCTGCTCTGTTCTAAAAACCCAGCCAGTTTTTCTGCCTCGTCACAATCAATCAGTACATAAATATCCCACTCAGGATTTTCAAGCCACTGCTCTTTTATTATAAGATTTCCTCCCTGTTCCTCACTTGCATATCCAACAGAATTGTTAAATATCTGAACTTTCTTTGGAATATATCCCCTCTCATTTTTTGGAACAATAGAAATCTTTAATTCATGCAGTTTTTCGTAAAACTCAGGATATTCGACAGCTATTTCCTGTCCTTTTTTCATTATCTGCCAGTTTTTCTGTGCATATCCACCATATCCTAATATTGCACCAAACATTCCCATCAGTGCAATCTTATGAATCTGGCTGTATGTAAAATAATAATATGCATTAACCTCTGGCTTCTTGAAAAAAGCTGTCCTGCCACTCAGTGTAAATCTAACAGCCTCCATATATTACACCTCTTTTAAAGTAATTATATTAAAGACCTTCTCGTCTTCAATTCCAGATACAAGATTAGTTGTATATGGATTATAATATACCTCCACACTCTTAACTCTATCTTTAACTGCATTAATAATGCTTGCAACCTCGCTTATATCAATAGTATTAAGCTTGTCTCCTTTTTCAAATGTGATGTATTCTGTAAGATTAGGAAGATACATATCCGACTCAGTCTCAACGAATAATGCAAATTCATTCTCGCAGCCTTCCTTCGCATTAGTTGCATATGATGTTGCTGAAACAAGTGCTGTTCTCTTAAAATTCTGATAATCTTCCTCAGTGTATCCATCAGTTACACCTAACTGCACGAACTCTTTATATGCCATTGAATTGATTACGAATGGATAAAAATAGTGTGCTTCGTCACTTGTTATCTTAGTTCCAAGTGTTGAATTCTTAGCCTCTGAATCCTTCTCACTATCCTTGCTGCCATCTCTAAATGGTGATAAAATCTGCTGTTCCTCTGCAGTTGTGTCTTCATATTTGTTAAAGCCCTGTCCAAACTGTACAGCTCCGGTTATAGAGAAATTATTCTTTGATTCTGCAAATGTAGCTCCAAAATTCTTAACATCAACTGCTGTCATAAGATTACTAAGTACTTCTTTAGACTCCTTAGTATCCTTCAGATCCTTAACTGCAAATATTTCTTCATATCTTTCTTTTAATGTCTTTGGGACAAGTGACCCATCTGCTGAAAACTTCATAGATTTGATATAAAGGACTTTCTTGCCCTCATCATTCCACATTTTCTTCATAGGATACTTTAACGCCTTGTCACTTCCGTACACATCACCATTCTGTGTACTCTTTGGATAGCCTGTAAAATCTGCATTCCAGTTTGCCATTATAGATGAAATTCCTAATACACCGTATACTCTCTTATCCATATTAATCCTCCTCTTTATTAGTTGAATCGTATATTAAATTACTGCTTATATAACCTGCTATAATCTCTTCGCTCTTAACTCTTCCTGTCAATTCATATGATGAAACCATTGAATACAGATTATTAAATCTTCGGTTAGTAGTTCCTATTATGTAATTGTACTTCTTAAAGAACTGCGTAATCTTCTTCTGTAATAGTTCATTATTTCGTGCATTGAAAAATGGATTGGCTAGAGAATGTTTCTTGTCTTTTGATTTATTCAAAGATATGAAATAATACACGAGCTGTCCTACAGCATAGAAGTATTCTTCATCACTTTCTATCTGACTATATCCTTTTTTATTAATCTTATCACTAAGATTTTTTCTAATATCACTATATCTGTCCGCCATATTTACCCCTCCAAAATATTCTTCTAGCGACTTCATAAAATTAAACTGCATAATAACTTTATTCATATAGCCATTATTGATTGAATCCCTGACAGTATTAATACATACATTATGAAGTACTGCGTCTATTCCTTGTTCCTGTCCCTTATAAAGCCATGCAAATATTGCATCTCTTGACATAATAATATTTCTTTTCAACTCAGGATTCACATTAATATCGTCTGTAAAGAAATTTCTTGAAAGACATTTAGAAAATATAACCTCATCTAACACAGCAAGCATCTGTTTCTTATTAACATACTCTTTGAAAATCTCTTCATCTTTTGCACTTCCAATCACATCTCTGTACTGAAAATGCTTATAAAGATTGTACTTATAATCAACAATTGCATCCTGATGCTGGATAGACAGTTCTTTTCCTTTCTGAATCTGAATAAAAAATCCTGAGAAATCATCTGTGATAAATTCTCCCGGCTTCTTTGGAATAATCTCATCTTCATCACTGTCAAAAAATATGTTAGTATATCCGCGGTTGGCTTCATTCATGAGATAATCAAAAAACTTTCTCTGTGTTGCAGCCTCTTCTGGTGTTATAAGATAAGGCACAACATTTTTCCTTGTCTTATGCTCCATATATGGCTTCTTCGAATTCAATGCCAGATTATCATTAGGAAGTCCGTATATCTGCTCATCAATATCTATATTGTAATCATTCTTGTTATAAATCTTGGTCATCAGATATCGCTTTTCTTCATTAATATATAAATCTCTATCATCCTCAAAGAAAACCTTAAGGTAATTCTTGCCTGAAATATCTATGCCAAAATCCTGCATATTAAAAATATGCTGTTTAATCCAGTTTCTGCATTGTTCCAGTTTTTCCTGATTAACCTCACCTACTACTGGAAAAATGTAATCGTACATCTTGGAATCCTTGGCATTCTTATATTTAACCCTTGGATTGGATAATATATCAAAATACCGGTCGATTCCTTCCATATTAAGCTTTCCATTAGTTAAACTTTCTTTCTTGATCCAGAATGACAGATAATTATTAGAATGAATAACCTTTTTCGGATCCTGTGGTTTATCCATACTTACCAGCCTGCTATGATAATCGTAAAAAACAATATCTTCATACTGGCTGTCTCCATCAGATAAGTCCTTTACAGGTCTGCCAGCCTTCTTGTCCATCTTAATTGAACATCTGACTACGCTTCCATCTTTCTTTACTACTATGTAATCCCCATCAGCCGGTATGTAATTATCTAATATAAGTGCATCTGCATTCCCACATTCATTCCCCATATGTTCTATCTTTTTCTGGAAAATCTCAATGCAATCCTTTAACAATCAATCACCCCCTACAGCCATCTGTAATTGCAGAACCCTGCTCCTCTTGAGTTAGTTTCTCCCAGGCCTGTTCCCGTCAGAAAATAAGCCAGTTCCTGAGCTAACTTGTTATCCGCAATCTTTAGATTAATTTTATCCCCAAGTAACACAATTCCTTTGCATGGGAATTTCACTGGCTTCTTATTAATAAAACTTATCTCATTATATAGCTGAAAGTCCTCGTCTATCTTCTCCCCTGTAAATGCATTGTATTTCTTAACCGCATTTGCAAATAGCCTTTTCTCGTATTCATCAATCGATACTGCCTTCTTCCAATAACCTCCATCATATTTCTGGATAACCGGTGTAAGCGTATACAACTGATTGATAAACTTCTTAGGTATAATTCTTGATGTTATCGTGAGACCTTTCATCTTATCGGTATAATGATTAGCAAGCGTCTTTCTCATATACTGTTCCAAGCGAGAATCCACCGTCCTGATTGTAATTGTATATACATTATCCTTCTTGTATATGCCGTCCTTTGCTAAGGGATAAAGTCCACTGAATGTATAATTCTTGTATTCATTATTCTCGTGGAATCTAAGCCATTCGTCATCCAGCGCAAAAGCAGAATCTATATATTCTGCTTCTGTCGAAAGGACTTCTTCTAATTTTAAATCAGTTAATGTATAAACCTTCACTCTAAGTTCAAAAACATGTATTTCCATCTATGCCTCCTTTCTTTTCATCTCAATGTTATCTTATGTGTTTAATATATCACTATCTTAATAAGAATACAATGCTTTTTATTCTTTTTTTTATCATAATATGGTATTATTCTATTATATCTGATTAGCTTTAACATAAGATGTATTGAAACATGTTTTCTGATGTGTTCAATTAAGAATTAACCATAACATATGATGTAAATTATATTAATTAACTTTTTAACGAACTTTATGTATTTATTTTAATACAACATTTGGTATAGCTCAATCAAAATATTTCGACAAAATTCGACAAATATGTAATTATTACTATTAAATATATATAACTTGTATTTTAATCATAAAAACTTTTACCAATTTAAAATTTGTTTATCATATATTAATGATGTATACAAACCAAATATTATACAGCTTAACAAACTTTCTGGTTTTTTCTTTAAATATTAATAATCTTAAGATGTATAAATAAAAGTTCACATAGAAAATGTAATATTTCAATACATCTCATGTTAATGTTAATCTCTGGGGACCTGATAATTGCCCGGTAGATTGGGCATTTCAATACATCTCATGTTAATGTTAATCTAAGATTAACGAGCATACAAAGCAGACAGGAAAATGATTTCAATACATCCCATGTTAATGTTAATCATTGTCGCTCTACTTTATCTTATATACAGATTCATATTTCAATACATCTCATGTTAATGTTAATCGAAATGCGGAAATATAAAGAGCAAGAACAAGAAATATTTCAATACATCTCATGTTAATGTTAATCAATGTGATAACTACTTAGAAGCCTTTGCAGCTCCATTTCAATACATCTCATGTTAATGTTAATCTCTTTACTGGTCGTGGCTTCGGTTTTTCAAGAGCATTTCAATACATCTCATGTTAATGTTAATCTAAAACAGATTATTATAAAAATCAATCTAATCATACATTTCAATACATCTCATGTTAATGTTAATCGTATCCGGCTGTGCAATGCATTATGTGATTACAGAATTTCAATACATCTCATGTTAATGTTAATCCCAGTGCAACACTCCACATAAGTACAATAAGAGGATTTCAATACATCTCATGTTAATGTTAATCAAACTGCACTCTAAATCATAAGGGTCATATACCGTTATTTCAATACATCTCATGTTAATGTTAATCAAGTCATGGTCAGCTGATTTAATTGCTGTTCTGATATTTCAATACATCTCATGTTAATGTTAATCCAAGAAGAATGTGTAAATGCTTGTCAAAAATACATATTTCAATACATCTCACGTTAATGTTAATCACAAAGCGCCAGAGCTTCATAATCGCCCATACTGATTTCAATACATCTCATGTTAATGTTAATCGTTGTTTCGTAATGGAGTTGTAGCCAGCTTTGTTGAATTTCAATACATCTCATGTTAATGTTAATCTAATCTGCATCATCAGCAATATTTGCTCATGAAGTTATTTCAATACATCTCATGTTAATGTTAATCGTTAATATACGCTTAACATACAAATAAATAATGTAATTTCAATACATCTCATGTTAATGTTAATCCTAGGGGGTGTTTAATATGTCTACAACTAAATATTAATTTCAATACATCTCATGTTAATGTTAATCCTTTCTGGCAGATTATTTTCCTCATCAACTCTTTTAAATTTCAATACATCTCATGTTAATGTTAATCTGCTACGGCAGACTTAAATACAACAAAGCAGTGCTAATTTCAATACATCTCATGTTAATGTTAATCTAAGTATTCTTAATAGTTCTTTTTCTCAACATGTTAATTTCAATACATCTCATGTTAATGTTAATCGAGCAAAACTATTCATCTGTTTCTTTCTTGGATGTATTTCAATACATCTCATGTTAATGTTAATCGTTAAAATATCTCATCAATTATCTTATGGGATTAATATTTCAATACATCTCATGTTAATGTTAATCCAAGTAAGCACTGATAATCAAGTAAATACTAATAAATTTCAATACATCTCATGTTAATGTTAATCTGAAACTGATACAGATAACAAGGAGGAATAATTAATTTCAATACATCTCATGTTAATGTTAATCTAACAACAAAATGTAAGACAAATAAGTCCGTTTAATTTCAATACATCTCATGTTAATGTTAATCTCATTTCAAGTGCTTTGTCTGTGGCTTCATCTAAATTTCAATACATCTCATGTTAATGTTAATCTGTGATGGTTACTGTACCTTCTTTTCTGTTTCCATATTTCAATACATCTCATGTTAATGTTAATCGCTAACCAAGACGAGGTTACAAGCATATCTAATAAGCATTTCAATACATCTCATGTTAATGTTAATCAATCTTGTTGGGTTTCAATAGGTCCATTAAATTTTATTTCAATACATCTCATGTTAATGTTAATCGCAGATAAACAATTCTTACTACCGTTCACATGGTCATTTCAATACATCTCATGTTAATGTTAATCAAACTACATTCTAAATCATATGGGTCGTAAATTGTCATTTCAATACATCTCATGTTAATGTTAATCGTAACACCGTTGTTCTTTAACACATAAAGCAGATTAATTTCAATACATCTCATGTTAATGTTAATCGTCCTAAAACTGTGCTATCCTTGCCACCGCTAAAATTTCAATACATCTCATGTTAATGTTAATCTAGACACAACAACAACCGAATACACTGGAGAAGCATTTCAATACATCTCATGTTAATGTTAATCGTTGACACATCTACAACAGAGTACAGTGGTAACGCATTTCAATACATCTCATGTTAATGTTAATCTTGCTGTTGCTGTTGTTACACCTATATTGCCGTGTAATTTCAATACATCTCATGTTAATGTTAATCTATATGGCATTTTGTGGTACAAAGAAATTTCGTTGATTTCAATACATCTCATGTTAATGTTAATCATGGTTAATCATACACACAAAGGAGAATAAAACAAATTTCAATACATCTCATGTTAATGTTAATCCAGTTATATATCCAGAGTTTCGAGCCTATCCCAGATTTCAATACATCTCATGTTAATGTTAATCCTTTCAAGGCATTAAAAAAGGAATGTACCATTTCATTTCAATACATCTCATGTTAATGTTAATCTGATTCTTACAAAGCTAACTTTGATGTTGTTTCGTCATTTCAATACATCTCATGTTAATGTTAATCAACGCAGGACGGAGCAGACTTTAATTTTTCCGTTGCATTTCAATACATCTCATGTTAATGTTAATCACTGTAGTGCGCACTACGAAAGAAACGGCATGTAAATTTCAATACATCTCATGTTAATGTTAATCATACACACAAAGGAGAACCATACCATGGATATATTATTTCAATACATCTCATGTTAATGTTAATCTAAAAGCACTTTGCGAAATAGCAATTTGGCGAAGATTTCAATACATCTCATGTTAATGTTAATCCTTAATGTTAGGCTTGAGTTGTTAAGTATTGATGAATTTCAATACATCTCATGTTAATGTTAATCTGTTTTGGAGCATTCAATCCACTGCACAGCACATATTTCAATACATCTCATGTTAATGTTAATCCATGTGTGCGAATAGCCACTAATGCGGACATATTAATTTCAATACATCTCATGTTAATGTTAATCAAGAGTTATGCAAGCAAGACAACCGGGGTGGTGTAATTTCAATACATCTCATGTTAATGTTAATCATGTAACAATTTTGGGTAATAAAACATCTAATTTATTTCAATACATCTCATGTTAATGTTAATCTACTTGTAAGGTTCAATAAACACATCTTTAAAGTTATTTCAATACATCTCATGTTAATGTTAATCCTCGCCACTGTAATCGGCAAATCCATCTTCAAACACATTTCAATACATCTCATGTTAATGTTAATCGATAACGAACATTCAGATATAATCAATGGGGAGTTAAATTTCAATACATCTCATGTTAATGTTAATCCGAACGCACGCACTTTATAGAGGTGATTTATTTAATTTCAATACATCTCATGTTAATGTTAATCCGTAGACACTTCCACAACAGAATATAGCGGTGAAGCATTTCAATACATCTCATGTTAATGTTAATCTGTTGGAATTGTATAAAACAGACATTTTAGCAAGATTTCAATACATCTCATGTTAATGTTAATCGTGTTATATCGTGCAATAAGGGGGATATATGGAGAAATTTCAATACATCTCATGTTAATGTTAATCGGCGAGCTTAAATCTGCAATTGAAGCTATAGCAGAATTTCAATACATCTCATGTTAATGTTAATCATAAAGCAGATGAATATAAAAGCGGATATCAATGATTTCAATACATCTCATGTTAATGTTAATCTTTGTGATATATTTTTCTTGGCTTGCCAATGAACATATTTCAATACATCTCATGTTAATGTTAATCTTGCGAAAATGACGTGCTAATACTATGCGAATTTAGATTTCAATACATCTCATGTTAATGTTAATCAATGTAGGGAATTCATAGACCATGCCGAAGGTGGATTTCAATACATCTCATGTTAATGTTAATCATTTTGGAAGATTTCCACGAACTGCAATTTTGAAATTTCAATACATCTCATGTTAATGTTAATCAGCATGCTCCTTGACTTGGTTACTAAAATACACAAATTTCAATACATCTCATGTTAATGTTAATCACATCATCTGTTCGTCCTGTACCCAGTCATATAGCATTTCAATACATCTCATGTTAATGTTAATCGTCGCCGTTACTGCGTCTCCCAGTAATTTAGGATATATTTCAATACATCTCATGTTAATGTTAATCCGTTTTACCGAAACGCCAGTCGCTAACTATATACATTTCAATACATCTCATGTTAATGTTAATCCACGAAGGTAAAACATAAACATGAATATTGTGGTGTATTTCAATACATCTCATGTTAATGTTAATCTACAAACCGATTGCAAGGCATACGGTTTTATCAGATTTCAATACATCTCATGTTAATGTTAATCAGTGGTATTAATACTGTTAATGGTTCTATTACTGCATTTCAATACATCTCATGTTAATGTTAATCTGAATATCATCTTGTTAGATATACTCTTCATGTCATTTCAATACATCTCATGTTAATGTTAATCGTGGTGGTACTATAACTAAAAAAGTAGAATTTAAATTTCAATACATCTCATGTTAATGTTAATCATGTTTTTGACAAGCGTTATCATTCACTAAAACAATTTCAATACATCTCATGTTAATGTTAATCTCTGCTGTGCCATTTTACCAGTAGTTTGCATTGGTATTTCAATACATCTCATGTTAATGTTAATCGTCTATTAAATTGCTTTACCACTCGCTTTCGTGCTATTTCAATACATCTCATGTTAATGTTAATCCAAACAATTTTACATGCCTGCCCCTTGATTAATATATTTCAATACATCTCATGTTAATGTTAATCATTAATGCCTTTGACGCTGTCAGTGTCGCCATATAATTTCAATACATCTCATGTTAATGTTAATCCGTAGTAGTAGCACATACAATATGTATTTAAGAGAATTTCAATACATCTCATGTTAATGTTAATCAACATTAACGGTGTTCTGATAAGCAACTTCTATCATTTCAATACATCTCATGTTAATGTTAATCCAATTGAAGAACTACAAGGATATGATAGTTTTAGCAATTTCAATACATCTCATGTTAATGTTAATCCTTTATAAAAATTGAAATCAGTTCAAAATTGTGAACATTTCAATACATCTCATGTTAATGTTAATCTTTAAATTATGCGTCTTACAGAGTTTTCCTTTCATATTTCAATACATCTCATGTTAATGTTAATCAGGTAAGCCGTCATTGAAAGGCACTCCACCTATTTTCATTTCAATACATCTCATGTTAATGTTAATCTGAACTCTTTAAGTGCTTTTAATGTAGCTTTCATTATTTCAATACATCTCATGTTAATGTTAATCAGTTAGGACAGATTCAAAGTGCAAGAACAACTCCATTTCAATACATCTCATGTTAATGTTAATCCAGCTACAGTAGAGCTTTGCAGTTCTGCTATAGCTATTTCAATACATCTCATGTTAATGTTAATCAAAGTAACAGATATATTCCCATTCTGTATACCATTATTTCAATACATCTCATGTTAATGTTAATCATAGACATGCAGAAGTTAGCTGATACTGAAGCAATATTTCAATACATCTCATGTTAATGTTAATCTGTGTTGCAGTAAAAGATGGAGATAAAACATATTTATTTCAATACATCTCATGTTAATGTTAATCACGCATTGTATGGAATGAGTGTTACTAATACAATACGATTTCAATACATCTCATGTTAATGTTAATCTTTTACTCCTTTTACTGTACTGGTCTTGCTTGATTATTTCAATACATCTCATGTTAATGTTAATCAGATTCTGTTATTGGGTTCGGTGATGTTCCAGCCACATTTCAATACATCTCATGTTAATGTTAATCATTAGTATTAAAAATGCAACTATTAAATATTAATGAATTTCAATACATCTCATGTTAATGTTAATCTCTAATGTTCCCTTTGGCACTCCAGCGATAATTACATTTCAATACATCTCATGTTAATGTTAATCTTCTACCAGTATCATTGTTTACTATTTTAGACGTATTTCAATACATCTCATGTTAATGTTAATCATAATTATACTGCCTTAATATATTATGTTTCACGATTTCAATACATCTCATGTTAATGTTAATCATCCATAATTGATAAATGCTCTTTGCTGTCGCCTTTTATTTCAATACATCTCATGTTAATGTTAATCATATCATCAGCATTTCTAAAAATATAACAAGTTGTCATTTCAATACATCTCATGTTAATGTTAATCCTGCCACTGTTCCCTTTGCATTTTCTCTTGCTTTATTTCAATACATCTCATGTTAATGTTAATCCGCGCGCATACTTACAGGGCATGTGACATGTCGTTATTTCAATACATCTCATGTTAATGTTAATCATATCAGTAGAAGAGGACGGAACGGATTCACCGCATTTCAATACATCTCATGTTAATGTTAATCATATTAAAAGCCGTAACAACCGACATAGTTACAACAATTTCAATACATCTCATGTTAATGTTAATCTTTTTACATAAAAGCAAAAAGGTTTGTGTCATAAATTTCAATACATCTCATGTTAATGTTAATCCAACGAATTTAAGCCTTTTCAATCATGCTTAAATCTCTCATTGCCTATTTTAGTCCATTTTCCCCAAAAATACCAGCCAATTAATTTATTTATTACCACGAGACAAATAAGCCTCTAACTTCAGGTATTTACTGGTTTTTTAGAGAATCCCCTTATATATCACCTGGTAAATACTTGCATAATCTAATTAACAAAACTCATCTATATTAATCCCCCAAACCTTTCCATTGTTATTTTCTCCGGCCTATATTATAATTTTTATTAACTACACCAATGAAGGAGATTTATTAAATGAAGAAAAATAGTTTTTTTCGCAGCCTGCCGTTCAAATTGCTGGTGGGTGTTATTGCCGGCGTCATGGTGGGACTACTGTTAAGTTCAACTGATGGCAATTCATTTTCACGCGCCATTTTGAATATCGTTGTAACTCTGAAATATATTCTCAATCAGATAATTAATTTCTGCATACCGCTGATAATCATTGCATTTATTGCACCTTCGATTACTCAGATGGGCAAAAATGCATCTAAGCTTCTTCTGATTGCAGTTACAATCGCATATACATCATCAGTTGGTGCTGCACTTTTCTCTACAGCATCCGGATATATTTTGATACCACATTTGTCAATATCCTCTACTGCTGATGGATTGAAAGAGCTTCCGGCTGCGGTTTTCGAATTATCAATTCCACAGATAATGCCTGTTATGAGTGCACTTGTGTTCTCAATTATGATTGGACTTGCTGCCGCTTGGACAAAAGCAGAATTGATTTCAAATATTCTTGAAGAATTCCAGAAAATTGTGCTTGCGATAGTTTCAAGAATCATGATACCGATTCTTCCATTTTTCATCGGACTCACTTTCTGCGGACTCTCATACGAAGGTTCAATAACAAAGCAGGTTCCTGTGTTCCTGAAAATTATAATTATTGTATTAATCGGACATTACATTTGGATGACTCTGCTTTACACAATCGCAGGATTGTATTCTAAAAAGAACCCGATTGAAGCAATCAGACATTACGGTCCTGCATACCTTACATCAATTGGAACAATGTCATCTGCTGCCACACTCGCAGTTGCACTCCAGTGTGCCGGCAAATCAAAGGTTTTGAGAAAGGACATGGTCTCTTTTGGAATTCCTTTGTTTGCAAATATACATTTATGCGGCTCAGTGCTGACGGAGGTATTTTTCTGCATGACTGTATCTAAGATTTTGTATGGCACTATTCCATCAGCCGGAACTATGATTCTGTTCTGCGTGCTTCTCGGAATATTTGCAATCGGCGCACCTGGCGTACCTGGCGGAACAGTTATGGCTTCGCTCGGACTTATTACCGGCGTGCTTGGATTTAACGACACTGGAACTGCCCTTATGCTTACAATATTTGCACTTCAGGACAGCTTTGGAACAGCCTGCAATGTAACAGGCGACGGTGCGCTCACACTTATCCTGACTGGATATGCAGAGCGACACGGTATTAAAGAAGGCATAAAAGAAGATGCCGGCAATTAAACATTTTTACAAATAAAGTGTTATAATTAACTTATCAATTGCACGCGCCACAGCGTAGAAATGAGGTAAATATATGCCATTTATTAATTCTAAGATTAGCACTTCTCTCTCAGAAGCGCAGGAAACAGAGATTAAATCACGCCTTGGACAGGCTATCCAAACTATTCCCGGCAAATCTGAAAGCTGGCTCATGGTCGGCTTCGAACCTGACTACAAGCTCTACTTCAGAGGAAGCAATGCCGAGCCTGTGGCTATGGTCGAGGTCAGCGTTTACGGCAGTGAGAATCCATCTGCCTTTTCTAAACTCACCGGCCAGATATGTGATATTTTTAAAGATGTTCTTGGCATCGCACCAGATCATATCTATGTAAAATATCAGGCTGTTTCTAACTGGGGATGGAATGGGGATAATTTCTAATATGCATTAATAAGCGGGACACTCTTTTATTTATGAATGTCCCGCTTAAATATTTTTTCTAAAATTCTTTCTTTTCCATAATCCGGACACTAATTGCATAAGAGAGCAGTATGAAAAGTACTGTCACTACCACTGCAATTCCTGCAAGTATCCAGCCATTCATCTGGTTCAAAAACGAAAATGCACTTAATACATTTGTCTTTACCAGCTCCGCAAATGCAATGACAGACGCTCCCATTACACCGCATACCCCCGAAATGACTACTCTGCTCTTTTCTACTCCGGATACTAGCTGCAGCGGAATCAATAATGCAATCAACAATGCCGTAACCGGCAGGAACACCAATACCATAGGAATCTGGGAAGTCATGTCTATCGGCATCTGTTGTCTCATTTCCAAGATTATGAAAAGTCCCGCTGCCACAAGCCATGAAACCGTTCCTCCTGTAAGACAGAAAATATACTTTTCCCTCACATACATTTCTGCATCAATCGGCAAAGTCATCAAAAATCCATATCCTTTATCAAGCTCGTCATAGGTAACTGTATTTATCAGAAGAATACTAATTGCAAACGGCAGCCACCCTAGGATAACTGCTTCGTTCTGTAACCCTATCACCACTCCAATGATAAGAAGGAGAATTACTGCCTGTTTATTACACCTCATTAACCGGATATCTTTTTCTATTAAACCTGCCATTATCTGTACCCTCCCGTCATCATAAGAATTAATTCATCAATTCCACCATGCTCCACCACAATCTGCGGATAATTTTCCTGATAAAATCTTCTGTCATTAGTAAAGCAGGCGTAACCATAGGTTTCTTTCTGCGCTCTTATGACTGCTGTCTTGTCTAATGTCCTATATTGCTCCTCATCCACCTTTAAAATGCCATACTGCTCTAAAATAACATCTGTATCCTCATGCAAAATAATTTTTCCGTCATGAATGAGATAAATGTCGTCACAAAGTGACTCCAAATCTGTGGAAATGTGCGATGTAATCAATATTGTGCGCTTCTCATCCTGCGCTATATATTCACGCAGCAAATCAAGTATTTCATTTCGTGCTTCCACATCAAGTCCTGCTGTCGGCTCATCTAAAATCAACAAATCGGCTTTATGACTGATTGCCGTCAACACCCTCAGTTTTGCTTTCATACCGGTGGAAAATTCTTTTAATTTCTTCTTCCGAGGAAGCTTTAACACATCACATTTTTGGTCAAAAAAATCCTTCTGGAAATCAGGATACATTTTAGCAAGGATATGCCAGACATCTTCCACCGTAAACTGTGAACTAAAGCCCGACTCCGTCAAAGATACTCCGATTTTCTGCTTTACCGCAGCCGGAAGCTCTCCACCTTCGTTACCAAACACACAAATCTTTCCAGCATCCGGCTTTACCAGTCCAAGTATCAGTTTAATTGCCGTACTTTTTCCTGCGCCGTTTTTTCCTACAAACCCTGTAATTCTCCCCTCTGGTATTTCCAAAGATAGTTCCAGTTCAAAGTCCTTATATTTCTTTCGGACATTCTGCATTGTTATCATAATTCGCCTTTCTATTTCTCATCAAGTATAAGCTTTACAACCTCTAAGATTTCTTCTTTATTCATGCCAATTGCCACTGCCCGGTCAATGGCTTTGTCAAAGTCTTCCTCCACTGCGAGTCTCCTCGCCTCCGATGCAAGCTGTTTATCCGAAGCGGTCACATACGTTCCCTTTCCGTGAACAGTCGTAACAAAACCTTCCTCTTCTAACTTGTCATAGGCTTTCTTTACGGTCAGTGCGCTGATGCGAAGCTCCCCTGCAAGCGTCCTCACAGACGGAAGCACCTCTCCCTCTTTTAATACAGACTGGATAATCTCTGACTTTATCTGTTCCATAAGCTGTTCGTAAATCGGAACCATGGAAGAATGATTTAATATAATATGCATATTTTCTTTTCTCCTTTGCAATAAACAGTATATAACAGTTGATGTGTGTTGTCAACTGTTATATACTGTTTATTAAAAATATACAAAATAAGAGCCACTCTAAGTTATATAAGGTAATAATTTTATAATCAAACTGCTATAAAAGGTACTATATTCTGTTGATATAGTACCTTTTTTATATTACAATATGATATAGGTACAGGTAATATATGTAATATAATAATCAAATAGATTGTAAAGGAGCTATTGATTATGAACTATGTAAAAATATATACAAAGACATACAGAGATAACTCAGCTAGATACATAGAGTTACCTTCTTTATTGATAGAACAAGATGGTGAAACAAAAGTATTTGAGCAATTACTTAAATATCAAATCAAATATAGCCACAAGAGTAAAACTTGGCATAATAAGCTAATTCAATCTGTCAGCTTGTTATTTGATTACATAAATGCCAATCCCAACAACTATGTATCTGCTAAAGACTTCTTTGAACTGTTTGCAGAAGCGATATATTCAGGCACTATCGACGAAGAAGGGAATGATCCTTCGGGTTTATACTGGCTTCCTAAAAAAGCGCAGACAGCTAATACCCTACTATCATCATTAAGTGACTTTTCGGACTGGCTGTATATCAACTACAAGACGGAGCAGCTTAATCCTTGGAGAGAAGCCACAAGGTATGAGGAACGTCTTAAATATATGGCTCTGATCAACAGAAGTGAGCGCTCATTCTTGGGACACCTTGATGATATCCATGACATTTCTGAAACGGCTAAAACAGTAAGAAATGTTGTTACCCACAAAAACCCTTATGCGGTGAGAAATGGCACAAAGGCTTTTCCAGAGGACAAGATAGAAAAGCTGCTCAGAGAAGGCTTCAAGAAAACACGCAAGGGCTATGAATTAGATCTGATAGATGGTTATAACTGGAGAGATATAGCAATCACTATACTCATGCATTACGGAGGGCTGCGTCATAGTGAGCCTTTTCATTTGTGGGTGCAGGATGTCATCCCTGATCCAGAAGATCCGGACATGGCAATAGTAAGGATTTATCATCCATCAGAGGGGAAAGCTCCTCATGATTTCAAAAATCCAAGCACCGGTAAATATGTAACAGACAGAGCATCATACCTGAAATTGAAATATGGTCTTATACCACGCAATCAGTACGCTTCTTCCAACAAGAGGTTTGCAGGATGGAAGAATCCAAGACTTGATGATGAAGACAATATGTATATGAACGTATATTGGTTTCCAAGAGAAGCAGGCTATGTATTTATGTATGTATGGAAAAAATATTTACAGCAACGAATCAGATATGGCATTAAAGACACTCATCCATTTGCTTTTGTGTCATTTGATCCAAGATATCTGGGGGAAATGATGCCTCCACGAACGCAGACAGAGGCTCACAACAAGGCTTGTGAAAGCATAGGCCTTGAAATATCAAAGTTTAATGGAACGACCAATCACGGTCATAGACATTCTTATGGTCAAAGGATGAAGAATGCAGGTATAGACAAGAAAGTGCGACAGGTTGCTATGCACCATAAGTCAGAAGAATCACAGAATGTTTATACTGAGCCTACAGTTACAGAAGTTACAAGTGCTCTTAGCCAAGCAACAAGTTCCTTGGAACAAGGTATGGTTCTTCCAATGAAAACTGAGATAGATTCATGGTATGAGGAAGAAAAGACAATCACTAAGAAATACATAATGGGGAAGAAATAAGTTATGGCATATGATAACAAGACTAAATACAAGATCATTGAGGAGGTGTGTAATGGCAAAACATCATCGGATATCCAGCGCGAATATGGCATAGGAGCTACGGCAGTAATGCGTTGGCTTCGTACTTTTGCTGAAAATGGACCGTTTAAAGGAGATAAACTCACACCAAAAGATTACGCTAGACTTGAAAAGCTACAGGAATCAGCAAAGAAGCGTGAACTTGAAATGCGCTTCCATGGAACAACCACGAATGAGAGTTTTGAATGGCTACTTGAATATGATCCAGCCCTTGCCGAATGGAAAGCTTATGCTGAGGAATGGATAAAAACAGTAGTTAGAGGAAAAGCTACGGCTTTAGCTGCATTATCCAGCTTCTTTAAAAGATACATAATAGCAATGAATCTGGCACGTTCTGTTCAAGAATTTGTTTCAAAAACCTATGAAGTTCCCGATTTTTATGAGATTCTTTATTCTGCACAAGGAGATCAAGCGGCAGCACTAAAAAAGGCTAAAAAGCTCGTATCATTTATCGACTGGATACTTGAAGAAAAGTTTTCTGTCGAAGATGATTATGGCAAAAAGTTAATACCTGCCGAGTTTCATAATCCGCTAGAACAGTATTTGCCAGATCATGTAGAACGTTCTAACAAAAGTGAATCCAATAAGAACGTACTGCCTTATCGTTACATAAAGGAGCTTCGTAATCTCCTAGTCCCTTCTGATGCAACTTGCTTTAGAGAATTGACACTCGCGCAAAAACTTACAGATTCAGAAAGGTCTGGTGGTGACTGGTTCATCGTTGACAGACATCTGATTGATAAGAATGATCCTGACTGTGCTTTCAGAAAAAGAAAAGCATCACCTTACGAGATTAAAACAAAGGGATGTAGCGAATATGTTTACGAAATGTGGTGTCCTGCAAGGACTATCTGCTTATTAACAAAGCTGATGCTTCCAATCCGCACATATCAGGCTAGAATGCTTGATAGTGGAGAAATGGATACTTTCAAATATGTTCAGAAAGATAAATATAAATATGGTGAATGGGTTATAAACGATTCTCCTTTATCACAGGGAACGGAAAGAAAGCCTTGTGAAAAAGGTGTTTTGAGAAAGTTTATTGATCCTACTACAAACCTCGAAATGACAGGTTTTTTCATCAATACCAATAAAACTGCAGACATCAATAAAGATGAAGCTGATAAAGGCTACAACATGCCTTGGCAGTATGAAGAAATGCAGTATTGGCTTGCGAAGTTAAGAGACTGGCAGCAAAAGTACAATCCTATCTCAAGACCTACTGCATGGACTGAATTGACAAGGGGACAATTAGGAAAAGCAAAAGATATAAAAATACTAAAGGCTATGGGAACCACTGCTTTCTTATTTAGAGATGCTGCAAGTAGAAATAAACATCTACCATTAAGAGAGCACGCATTAGAACCCTTATGGTATAAACTGCTCCAATGTCTTGAACAAAAAGTAAATCAGAATGCAACTACCGAAGCTGAACAAAACCTAAAATTCGTTCATGACGATTTAAACATAACCACTTATTATCCGCTTCATTCGCTTCGAGTATCTCTTATCACAGCATTTGCTCTTGAAGGCGGTGTCCCTATGCCTGTTCTTTCCAAGTGCATAGCAGGCCACGCAAGACTTGTTATGACTCTGTATTACACAAAAATGGGTATCTCCTACATCACTGATACTATGAAAAAAGCTGATACAGAGATACTAAAGCAGGATCAGGAATCATTTGAGAGGTTTATCAGAGACGCAAAGTATAAGCAGTTAGAAATAGGCGCTGCTGTTAATGATACAGCTGCGTATGACGCTGTTTTAAGCGCTCAAAAGTCAAAGGCAAGCATTGTTATGTCCGACAAAGGAATATGCCCTAAAGGGTGCTTTGGATGCGATACAGGCGGTACTTATGTGAATGATGATACTGACAAGGTAACATACGGCCCAGTACAGGGATACCCTGCTCATAACTGTGTTCGTTGCAGATGGTTTATCACAGGCCCCGCCTTCCTATCGGGACTTGTAAATCATTTCAATGTATTAAGTTATGAGATGGCTGAAACATCCAAAAGAGTTACTAGGTATCAGAACAAAACTGAGGAACTGGAAAACAGTAAATACGAAGCTGAACAACATGGGGAAATCTTTGAACAGTACGAAGACCTCCTTAATTATGAACAACTCTTACAACAGGAACTACAAAAGGGTGATGATATAGCCAACAACCTAAACGCTACACTCAGGCTTATTGATAAGTGCCATAAGATATCCAAAAGTGGCAACGACAATGATTCAAGCTCAACGCAGCTTGTCCCTGTTGGAACTGTTCAAGATGTTGGTTTCCTACTTGAAGCAGAAGCTGACGAAATGCATCAGTTACAAGCAATATGTAACGGAGCAGAATTATTCCCTGAGACAGATGCAAGCAAAGCTTTACTGAAAAGATCACAGATAATAGACATGACGCTGTTGTTCAACAAAAAGCAGCCAGTAATGTTCACCTTGTCTGATGAAGAACAGCTCCTTGCAGGAAATCAGTTCATGAGGCTGCTTATCAAAAGAGCCGGAAGTCTTAAAGAGGCAATTCCTTACGCTATCGGCAGAAAAAAGCTTGAAGAAATCGGCATTCACAACGAATTTGAAAAAGAACTGAAAATCATGAGATATGACGCACCTTTAAAGCTTCTATCCACTAATAATGATGCCTAATTTGAGAGGTAATAGAATGAGTAATATACATCCAGACGAATTATACGAACAGCTATGTGAGAACGCTACAAGCAGAAAGAAGAAAACGCTCACTCTTGTGCATGAAGTATGCAGGAAACAGAGTGAATCAGATGTGAAAGACTTTTCTCTTGGTACTATTGCGGGACTCATGACTGATAAAGGAGGCTTAAGTGAGCAGGCTTTGCGAAACAAAAACGCAGAGCCTTACAGACTCCTTATCAGTAGGTGGGCTGAGTATTCTAATACAACCACCAAAAAGCCCAAGAAAAAGGCGGTAACAACGCTTAATGATGAGATACTGTCACAGATCTCTGAGCCAACCGTCAAAGCTCTTGTAGGCATGATAATTGCTGAAAACAAGAAGCTCAAAAATGAAAACAACATGCTCAAGAATCAGACCTGCATCACAATAGACATGCGAAATCAGAAAAACGCAACATCTCCAACCTCAGATGTGGTCGTAGTATCTGCACTTGATAATCTGACTGAAACAGAGATCGATGCATTAAAAGATGCTGTTTCAGACAACTTTTTCAAAGACAGAGGCTGGACTACTGACGAACAGGGACGAGTTAAGGAAAAAGGATATCCAGTTTATAAAACTGGATATGTTACAGCTATAAAAAAGATACTTGAAGAATTATAGTCATAAAAAAGAGCATTTATAACCGTAAAGTTATAGATGCTCTTTTAGTTTGATTATATAGTTTGATTATATGTAATCAAACTATTTTCCGCTTAATATAAGGCTTTACTGATATTTATTATACTATTTACCTTATATTTACCTGATGTGACTCTCATTTATTTTTATATTTAACTTAACTAAAATATTTTACCTATTTTTCTGTTAATCTACAAGAAGTTCCCTACAATAATATTTTAATCCTTTTTGAGCATTCTCTTTCTTATAAATATAAAAATCGTACCAAACTTTCAAAGTTTAGTACGATATCTCCACTATAATAGGATTATTTCCTCTCGACTATCCAACCAGCTTATCTAACATTCCTACAATCTTTTCTCTTTCACCACAGCCATTAGTCTTAAATCTTAATAATGGAATTTCATACAAATCCATTATGCGATCCTTTAATAAATCTCTTGAAGCCTGTACGGTATCCTTTTTATGAAATTCATATCCATCAACTTCAATCGCTAAAACCGGCTTTTTACTGATTCTGTTGTAAATCAGAAAATCCAGATGTGTTGCAGGATTCATTGCATACTGGCACTCTCTGTCATTTAATAGTTGAGGATTTTTAATCAGCATATTCAATGGAAAATGACAAATAACATCTAAACTTGAATACTTATTATCCGCAATTATTTCCTGTATCAATGAATACATAAGATTCTCAGAGTCATATTCTGATATCTTTTTATATTTCTGCAAATATGCTATTCTTTCCTCAGTATACTGCTTGTAAAGATAATCAAAGATTGAATAAATCTTACTCTCAACAACTTCAAAATTATTATACTGAATGTAATCTATTAAATCTGTTATATTGTGTTCTTTTGACTGCTCATTTCCAGTCACAACCAACATCAGTTTCTTTTTTGCCCTTGAAACTGCAACATTAATCAAATACGGATCATCCGCAAAATCTGATATTTCATCATCTACAGTGGATATAATAATATTGTCTTTCTCCTTGCCCTGAAACTTATGTACGGTAGCTGCATCAATATCTGTTATCTCCCTGTTCAATGCTTCAACCTGATTCCTGTACGGAGCAATAATCCCCGTTTCTTCCGGGTTGAAATTATATTTAGGCATAATTTCATTTTTTATAACATCTATCTGACGCTGACTGTAATGATTTCGTTCATGATTCCCGGCAACTGTTTTCACCACTGACAAAACATCATCTTCGCCATTATCCTTTGTCATAATAATCAGTTCACCACGATAAAATTTCTGATTGCAGAAATTAATTATTTTAGGATGACACCTATAATGCTCTCGCAATAATGTCTGTGTTACATCAGGCATAATATCCAGAATTGACTGCAAAAAGCTCTTTGTAAACTGATATCCTTCTTTCAGATTATATGTATCAAATATAGCTTTTGCTCTGACCCTCATATCTTCTGTAACAACATTTGGAAGCTGCTTAGTATCTCCCACAATAACCACATTTCTCGCACAAGAAAGTGCTAAAGCCCCTGTTGCAATATCTACCTGTGATGCCTCGTCCATAATAAGATAATCATATACCACATCTGAATTCAGACTATTTCTTGATGAAAATGTGGTACTTAATATAACCGGATACTCCTTCAATACATCATTGGATTCCTTCCACAGATTATCCTCACTAAATACTCTCCGGCTGTCGTTCCCTTCATATCTTCTTGCCAGCTTGTCTTTTAGTAAAATCATTGAATTGTCACATAAATCGTTAAGCAAATGCTTATCAACACCGTTTAAATATCCCTCAATATCTGAAATCTGCTTAGATAATTCTTTTTCTTTTGCCTTATAATACATAGCCTGAAATGTTGTAATTATCTTTGAAAATTCCTGCTTATAAAAACTCCAGTGTGTTATGCCATACTTGAAAAATGTCTTTATTTTAAACCAGAATCCTATTGTCTTTTTCTCCTCTGATATTGCCTGACACTCCTGCCATAACATCATCCATTGTTTTGATGATAACATTTTCTTGCACTTTATATTATCTGTATTAACATCGGATTCTTCAACATACTGGTTAAAATATTGCTGTTCTGTAACTAATTGAGATAATTCCTGCCTTAAATAAGCAAGTTTTTCCTGTTTATCAAAAAATTCTTTTAACCTAGCGGATTGCTCTGATATTTTCTTACGCATTTCACCAAATTCTTCAGACATTTTCCAAGTTAAAAAATCAGGATAAGATGAATCCTGATGCTCAACAAATGTTTTCTTATTTTTAGAACTTCCCAATGTTGCAGCAACAAATCCCAGATTATACTGTGGCGAAGACAGTTTGTCATATACATTTTCAGTTGCAGAATTATTATTAGATACAATCTGTACCGTTTTGTCCTGCATCAATATATTAGCGATAATATTTAATATCGTCTGTGTTTTACCTGTTCCCGGCGGTCCTTGTATTACACTTATCTGATTCTCCATCGCATTTTTTACAGCATTATACTGACTGTTATTACAGCCAAATGGAAATATCGGAACATATTCTCCCCCTCTTTTACCAGTATTCAATAAAGAAGGATTCAAATATTTCGCTAATGCAACCTCATTACCAACATAAGTAATTTTATCAAATCTTTTAGATAATAATTTTTCACCCGTCTCTTCATTTCTAATATTACTCAATTCAGCAATCTGCTTTATATATTGGAATACATCGGCAGACCTTTTATCATTCAGGCATGACTCTGCAATATGCAAATCGCTCTCATGGTAATCCCGTTCACTGCCGTCTTTAAAACAAATATGCCAATAAGACTCCTGTCTGCCTCTGAACACAGATATTGCATCTATATCAAAAAACTCCCGTCCCTCTCTGCTAATACGATACAACTTAGGATTTAAAACATCCGGCTTAGTTAATTTCTCAACATTCATATATGCATAGAGATAGCTTTTCCCATTATTAAATTTCACGTTCCATTTATGTGTCTCCGTGTCGTACACACATGACATTACTTCGGTTGTCTTTATCTCGCCCTTGATAATAATCATATAATATCTTTTATCCATTTAGGCCTCACTGTTTCTGGTTGTTATTGTATTTAATCTACATTAAAAATTGCATAACAAAAGTTACTGTACTAATTATACAGCTTATCAATGCTATTATAATAGAGCTGAATGCATATATCTTATTAGAATCTTTCTCATTTGAAAATTGTTTTGCTGATATTATTATTACACTTGCCAAAAACAAACAATATATAACAATTACACCTATCCATAGAAGAGCTGTCACTTGTAATTTTCCAATATTTTTTACAATACCAATCACACCACCCAAACTCACCAGTTGTAAAAATCCACCTATGCCATACATTATAAAGCTTATTATAAGAGTTAACATATCATCATAAATATTATCCTTTAACTTAAACTTTTCATGTATCTTCCATGGAAAAAATAGAACATTTAGAAAGTATTGCACCATTTCATATTTCTTATAATTTTTAGCTTTATGCTCTGGCTCATTCTCGCTTTTGGATTCATTTTCTATCCTTTTTAGCGCCTTATAGTATGCCTCGGCATATATATCAATTAATTCTTCCTTGGTAATGTCATCTTTCTGTATTCCTAATTCTTCTAATTTATAACCATTATTTTTTATTGATTTTCTATTTCTTTTCTTTTTTGCCAATATACATTCCCCTTTGTACTATTTTACTTTACATTCAGCTTTATAAACCTGCTCAATATAATAATCAAGCAATTCATATATCCAGTCTTTTAAATTGGAAAAATGATATCCCATCTTCTCAGCCTTATCAGTATTTATACTGTATTCTGGCTCTCCATTATATGGTGCTTCTTCTCCATTCTCACTTAAAACTGCACATTTTCCTGTCTTTTCTTCAACATAGCCTATCACCTCACGAAGTGAAATTGTTCCTGAAGCACTTCCGTTAATTGCACCATTAACATCCTTATCTACTAAGTATGCAATAAACTCTCCTGCTTCATCTGAACGGATATAACTCATTTGATAATCTATATTGTCTATATACATCGGTTCTGATTTAATGACATGTTCTACATAGAATAAAAGTCTTTTCGTATAATCATCTTTTCCTATTACAAATGGATACCTGACAGCAATCCCGTTTTTATCTGCATATTTCTGCCATAATGCATACTCAGCCTGTCTTTTTATCTCCTCATATGGAAATTCCTTTCTACCACACCACACAAAATTCTTTGAACAACCATCAAAATCTGATTCGACTGTATCCATATGCTTAGGATTGTAAACCGATGTGCTCGACATATAAATGTATTTATCACAATCAACATAATCCATAACATACCTGATATCATTAGAACAATATGCAATCTTATCAATTACAACATCAAAATGCTTTCCTTGTAATGCCTCACGCATGCTTTCTTCATTTGTTCTTTGAATAGTAATGCGTTCTACTTTGTCTCCATATAAATCTGGTGTCTTGCCTCTTGTTGCTATTGTTACCTTATGTCCTTGTTCTAAAAGCTTATTAACCATATGTATACCAAAATATCTTGTTCCGCCTATTACTAATATTCTCATTTGCATTTCTCCCTTTTCTCTAATAATAACTTCAATCAACCCAATATAGCCATCACCTGCTCATATTTTTCCTTATAAATCTCTTTACTTTCATCTGACAGCTTATTATAGCTTCGTTCAAGCTTTTCCCTCACAAAACTTGACCCATGCTCTATATCCATCCCTTTCTCTACATAAGCTAAATAAAGTAAACTTGGCACACTATCAAAATGTGAAACTGCATCGGCGTCTGCTACACACAATTCTTCAATACTGTTTCTTTCAAGCTTTACACTCCCTCTATGATTTAAAATGCATTTTTGCAGTAATGCAGTTTTCATTTATAATAATTCACTTCATTCAAAATTCCATTAGCATTATTTATTCCCTACTTCCCCCTACATTCATTTATTCTTTGTATTATCAATTATATCTTTGAAAGAAGATATCATATCTATCATCTTACTCATCTTTTTTGCTTTTTTTCTTGCTATTCTTCTAGAGTCTCCAGATACTATTGAAAAATGATATGTAAATTCTTCACAAACTTTCTTGATTGCCAACCCAATAAAAGCCACTATCAAAGGGCCTATAATATACGGACCAACTATAATAAATGACTGATACATACCATTCATAAATGATTCATACATCAGTTCTCTAATATTCACCATATTCTAATTACCTCCCTTATTATCAAAATTTATTACCTGTAAATACTTCTCTATCAATTTCGGCTGTATCAACGGATATGTCCAGTTCTTAGGCAACTCGTCCATAAAAACAACTTTCTCCATTTCGCTATGTAATTCTTTCGCAAACTCTGTTATCTCTGCTAAACAAAGCAGTCCAAATGTTTCCTCACCTGTATCATTTACTCTTGTCTTACCTGTTACTGAATAAACACATATTGGTTTTATCTCAAATTTGATAGCTCCTGTTTCTTCCTGCAACTCTCTTTTAGCTGTTTCAAAAATATCCTCTCCAGCTTCTCTATGCCCTCCCGGCACTTCATATGTATCTCTTTCTTTATGTTTGCAGAAAACCCACTTGCCATTACTTTGTGAGATAATTACTGCAAATTTCAACAGTGAATCTTCCACTGAATCGTAAAATTTAACTTCTAACATGCCACTTTTCCCCTTTCCTTAAATACTATCTGGCAGACAGTTCAAATACATATAAAGCGCATCTGTATTTTCTTCTAATACCTTCATCAACTTGCCAGATGGATTAGCATAAACTTCATCATAGTCTGCTTCTCCAAAATTCTTTCGCACAGGAAATGCCAATCTTTCATGTTCCAAATCAAACTGTGCGTCTATTCCAGTCTTATTTCCTCTGGCATCCAACCTAACCCATCTATCCAAAGATTTAATATACACAGCATTTAATGCATGTATGCAGTATCCTGATTCTGGCGTATCTCCTAATGTTAATCTTTGATAACATATACCAGTCGAAATACCATTTGCACGTAAAAGTGCGGCAAGAAGATTAGACTTCGCCCAACATATCCCTACTCCTTGTTCTAACACTTCGGCAGCAGTTTTAGTTACACGCTTATCCTGTACATCCCATGAATGCTTTATTTCATCTCGAACAAATTCATAAGAAGCTTTAATTATCGAAATCTCGTTTGTATAATTTGTCCTGAGATTATATGCCTTTTTTCTAATACATTCATTATTCCAATTTATGTATTTTGATTCTGATAAATATTCTTCTAATGAATCTTTTATAATTAATTCCTTCATCATTCCCCTCCGATACTTTAATGCCAATTTCCACTAAAATAATTTATTTTAAAAGTATTTCCCACTCTGCTTCCTTAAAACCTATAAGCACATTATCTTCACTTATCACAATTGGTCGTTTAACCAGCATTCCATTTGTAGCAAGTAATTTTAGCTGTTCTTCCTCACTCATTAATGACAGCTTATCCTTTAATTGCATTTCTTCATATCATTTTTTCCTTTTCATTCTTCTCAATAATTACATTTGCATCAATTACTCCACCCACAAATAGAGCCAAACTAGAGCCATTTGATAAAACAAATGCCGGAAACCCGC
>OGJK01000846.1_pt1 | contig 30639 bp, 20 predicted proteins | sample 1571961 | NCBI WGS metagenome assembly OGJK01 (sample SAMEA2582120, study PRJEB24529) | metagenome | biome: Human gut stool | place: China | collected 2011 | reverse complement strand
GACCTGTTTACCTTTGACCGCGGCGCTCTGCCGGCCTGTCAGGCCGCCGGATGGTTCCTGCCGCCTGCGGACCCGGAGGAGGAGTTTGCCAGCGGCGCGGACGACGAAGCACTCTCCCTGGATGAGCTGTGGGCCAGCGATGCCATGTTCCAGCGGGGATATGACTACTACAAGCGCGGACTGGTCCGCTATATCAGCCTGGACGGCCGGGCGGGGTACGCCCTTGTGGAGGGCACGGCTCCCTATGAGGTGGAGTTTGCCTGGGAAAACGGAGAAATCAGCCGTCTGGTCTGCTCCTGCTTCTGCAGCGGCTGCTGCAAGCACCAGGCGGCGGTCATGCTGCAATTGCAGGATCTGCTGGGATGGATCGAGGGGCAGTACCCGGACGCCTACGCGCGCAGCGGCTATTTTGCCGCCGTCTACCGGCAGACGCTGTTTGAATACGCCGTGGATAGCCGGGAAAACGGCCCGTTTGCGCCATAAACTGGGGATTTTCCCCCAACAGCGGCCCACCGAGGACGTTGGCCCCTACAAAGCGCTCTGTCAACGATGATACCACTGTCGTGCCAGCCGGTTGCCGGTCACTATCATGCCCGCCAGCCGGGGCGCTTCCTCGAAATCGCCTCGCTTCATCCGCCACCGGCGGCGCTTCGCCGATTTCCATGTGCGTGACAATTTACACTTCTCAGGCCGCAAGTGTGGAAAACGCCCGCCAATGGCGGGCGTTTTATGCGCGCAGCGGCCTGCAAGCCCCCAATTAAAACAAAGGAGCGGCAAAGCCGCTCCTTTGTTTTAAAGCTTCGTGATGACCGGTAAAACCATTGGGCTGCGCTTGGTCGCCTTAAAAAGATAGTTGCTCACCGCGCTGCGGATCGCGCCCTTGAGTTCGTTCAGGTCGCGCCCGCGCTTGCCGCGGTAGGCCTCCGCCGTGGACATCGTGAGGTTTCTGAGGTCCTGCAGCAGCTCCTCGGAATCCTTGACGTAGATAAAGCCGCGCGTGATAATCTCCGGCTCGGCCAGAAGGTCGCCGTTCTGCGCGGAGATCGGCAGCACGACGACGACCATGCCGTCTTCGGCGAGATGCTTGCGGTCGCGCAGCACGACCGCGCCGACGTCGCCGACGCCGTAGCCGTCGACAAACACCTCGCCCGCGGGCGCATAACCGGGCACGCACTTCATCGAGCGCGCGCCGATCTCGACGGCGTCGCCGTTGTCGCAAATCACAATATTCTTGCGGTCCATGCCCATCTGGAGAGCGAGATCCTTGTGCAGCTGGAGCATGCGCTGCTCGCCGTGCACGGGGATGAAATACTTGGGCTTTGTCAGCGCGTGGATGATCTTGAGCTCCTCCTGACACGCATGGCCCGAAACGTGCAGCATGTCCGCGCGGTCGTAGATGACCTCAACGCCCTTGCGGAAGAGCTCGTTGATGACACGCGAGACGGTGTTCTCGTTGCCGGGGATGGCGCTCGCCGAGATGATGACGCGGTCGCCGGGGCCGACCTCGATCTGCTTGTGCTGGGAGAACGCCATGCGGTACAGGGCGGACATCTCCTCGCCCTGCGAGCCGGTGGTGACGATGACCTGCTTTTCCAGCGGCATCGACTTGATCTTGTTGATGTCGACCACGGTGTTTTTCGGCGGCTTCATGTAGCCGAGGTCCATGGCGACCTTTGTGACATTTTCCATGCTGCGGCCCGTGACGGCGACCTTGCGCCCGCACTCCGCCGCGGCGTCCATGATCTGCTGAATGCGGTGGACGTTGGAGGCGAACGTCGTGACGATGATGCGCTGCTTGCAGCCCTGGAACAGGCGGTTGAAGGTCCTGCCCACCGTGCGCTCGCTCATCGTATAGCCCGGGCGCTCGACGTTCGTCGAATCCGCGAGCAGCGCCAAAACGCCCTGCTTGCCAAGCTCGCCGAAGCGGGCAAGGTCGATGACCTCGCCGTCGATGGGCGTCGAGTCGATCTTGAAGTCGCCCGTGTGGACAACGGTGCCAAGGCCTGTGTGGATGGCGAACGCGACAGAGTCCGCGATGGAGTGGTTCACGTGGATGAACTCCACGCTGAACTTGCCGGCCTTGACGGTCATGCCGCTTTCCACCGTGACGATCTTCGTCGATTTGAGAAGGCCGTGCTCTTCGAGCTTTAAGCGGATGAGGCCCGCGGTCAGGCGCGTGCAGTAGATGGGAATATTCACCTTTTTGAGGATGTAGGGCACGGCGCCGATGTGGTCCTCGTGCCCGTGGGTGATGAACATGCCGCGGATGCGGTTCTTGTGCTTGACAAGATAGCTCACGTCGGGGATGACGCAGTCGATGCCGTACATGTCGTCGCCGGGGAACGCCATGCCGCAGTCGACCACGATGATCTCGCCGCCGTATTCGTAAACGGTCATATTCTTGCCGATCTCATTGAGACCGCCGAGGGGGATGATTTTTAACTGTTCAGCCAATGCTGGATCAACTCCTTTTGATTCGTTTCACAATAGAATAACGATAGATTTGTTTTGATTTTGTCATGTGCGTCCGGGCCAAAAAGCGCAAAGCATTGGAGACGTCCGTACTCTCACTTCGCCCTGCTTCACGAAGCGATCGCACCTGCGGCGCCTTTTGGATCCCTATGGACTTTCTATGAGAACCGCGAAAATGCGGTCAAAACCCGTTGTCGCGGAGGCTCTTGCGCGTATTTTTCCAGCGCGGCCATCCGCTATTACGGGATAGTATAGCACGTTTTCCACCAAAAGTATACCACATTTTTTGTCGACGCCGAAAAATAAAATATTGATATTGTATCCGCCCGCCCCGCCGTGTTATAATGAAATGGATTATTCCCGCGGTTTGCCGCAGTAATGTCGATCATAACGGGAGGGCAGCTTCATTATGCGGAACAAAAAGATCAGCAAACTGGTAGACCCCAGCTTCCGGCTCTACTTTCTTGTCGGCTTTCTCTTTGCCGCCGTCACGGTGCGCGTGAGCATCCCGCTCGCGATCTGCGAGGCTGCGGCGATGGCGTTTCTCTGGTGGTACTTCCGCCACACGGCGCAGAAGCGCCGCGAGGGCATCCGCCAGTACATCGACGACGTGACCGACGACATGACCACCGCCGACAAGGCCTCGATGCTCTCGGCCCCGTTCGCGATGATGGTCTTCCGCCCCGACACGCAGGAGATCCTATGGAGCAATGACAGCTTCATGCAGCTCACCGGCGTGCGCGAGGATATCTTTGACAACCGCATCGACGATATTCTCCCCGATTTTCCGACACACTGGCTGCTCGAGGGTAAAAGCGAGTGCCCCGAAACGGTGGTGATGGGCGGGCGCCACTTCCGCGTGTTCGGCAATCTGAGCCATCCCTCCTCCCGCCGCGGCGGACAGAGCCTTCTTGCCACAACGTACTGGACGGACGTGACCGAGCAGGACTCGCTGCGCGAGGAGAACGAGAGCCGCCGCCCCATCGTCTCGGTCATCGTGATCGACAACTACGAAGAGCTGATGAAGGCTGGCAGCGAGGCGTCGCGCAGCGCGGTGCTCGCCGCCATCGACGAAAAGATCAGCACATGGCTCAAGGATTCGCACAGCCTGCTGCGCAAATTCGATCGTAACCGCTACGTGCTCGTCACGACCGAGCAGGAGTATCAAAAGCTGCTTGAGGGTAAATTCTCCGTGCTCGACGCGGTGCGAAGCGTCGTCACTGAGGACGGCGTCGCCGCAACGCTCTCGATCGGCGTGGGCAAGGACGTGGATGACTACGAAACGCTCTATCAGAACGCCATGCTCTCGATCGAAATGGCGCTCTCGCGCGGCGGCGACCAGGTCGTCGTGCGCAACCGCCTTGACTTTGAATTCTACGGCGGCAAGGCCAAGTCCCCCGAAAAGCGCACGAAGGTCAAATCCCGCGTGATGGCCAACGCCCTCGGCGAGCTCATTTCCGACGCAGGCCAGATCTTCGTCATGGGCCACGCGCACGCGGACATGGATGTGGTCGGCGCAGCGGCCGGCATCTGCTGCATCGCGCGCAAGCGCGGCAAAAAGGCGCAGATCGTCATCGACATGGAAGACAACGTCGCAAAGCCGCTGCTCAGTAAGCTTGCGGCTCTTCCGGAATACAAGGACGCCTTTATCTCCGGCAACGACGCGTTCATCTCCGCCCAGCCGGGCGCGCTGCTCGTCGTGGTGGACACGAACCGCCCCGACCTTGTCGAATCCGAGCAGCTGCTTGATGCGTGCAACCGCGTGGCGGTCATCGACCACCACAGAAGAGCCGCGAATTATATCGAATCCGCCGCGCTCAACTTCCACGAGCCCTACGCCTCGAGCGCGTCCGAGCTCGTGACGGAGCTTTTGCAATACCTCGCCGACCCGACCGATTTACTTCGCGCGGAGTCCGAGGCGCTGCTCGCGGGCATCGTGCTCGACACGAAGAACTTCACGATGCGCACCGGCGGGCGCACCTTTGAGGCCGCCGCGTTTCTGCGCCGTGCGGGCGCGGACACGTCGGACGTACAGCGACTCTTCCAGAGCGACCTTGCCGGCATGGTCGAGCGCTATGACATCATCCGTCACGCCGAGCTCGTGCACGGCGACATCGCCGTGGCCGCGGTTGAAAAGGAGATCGACCGCGTGACCGCCGCCAAGGCGGCCGACGAGCTTTTGACGCTCTCCGGCATCCATGCCTCGGTCGTGCTCTATAAGCACGGCACGGGCGTGAACCTGTCCGCGCGCTCGCTTGGCGAGATCAACGTGCAGTTCATCATGGAAAAGCTCGGCGGCGGCGGCAATTCGACCACCGCGGGCGGCCAGGTAAACGACGCCACCGTGGACGAGGTGCGCGAGCGTCTGCTCAACGCCATCGACGAATATATGGAAGAGTGACGCTCTTCCCCCACAACGTAAATCACCCCACAAGGAGGAAACAGATATGAAAGTCATTTTAACGCAGGACGTGAGAGGGCAGGGCAAAAAGGGCCAGCTCATCGACGCAGCCGAGGGCTATGCAAGAAACTTCCTGCTGCCCCGCAAGCTCGCCGTGCTCGCCACGGCTGACGCCATCAACACCATGAACCTGAAGGAAAAGGCCCGCCGCGCCGAGGAGGCCGCGAACCGTCAAGCCGCCGTCGAAATGGGCGGCAAGCTCAAAAATGTGACCGTCAAGCTCACGGCCAAGGGCGGCAAGGAGGGCAAGCTCTTCGGTGCTATCACGAGCAAGGAAATTTCCGAGGGCCTTGCGAGCCAGTTCCAGCTCGACGTGCCCAAGCAGAAGATCATGCTCGACGAGCCCATCAAGGCCTTCGGCACCTACGAGGTCAAGGCCAAGCTCGGCTACGAAGTGAGCGCCAGGTTCTCCGTCAGCGTGAGCGAGGAGTAAGGCGCAAGATTACGCAATTAAGGAGGTCTTCTCGTGGAAGATATCTTCTACCGGCAGATGCCTCATTCGCTCGAGGCCGAGCAGTCCGTGCTCGGCTCGATGCTCATCGACGCAAACTGCGTCAAGGACGTGATGGAGCAGCTCCGTCCCGATGATTTCTACTTAAAGCAAAACCGCGAGATCTTCGAGACGATCTACTCCATGTTCGTCTACTCCAAGCCCATCGACGGCGTGACCGTCGCAGGCGAGATGGAGAAAAACGGCACCTATGAGGAAAGCACGACGCGCCCGTACCTCGCCCAACTGATGGACGTGACGCCCACGAGCGCAAACGTGATGGAATACGTCGGCATCGTACGCGACAAGGCGCTGCTGCGCGCGCTCTATACCGTGGCGGGGGAAATTTCCACCATGGTGCAGGACGGCACAGGCGGAGCTGCCAGCGTGCTCGACGCGGCGGAGCAGAAAATTTACGCCGTGCGCCGCGGGCGCAGCGCGCAGAGCATGGCGAGCATCGGCGTTGTTTTGCAGGGCGTTCTCGACCATTTGAGCGAGCTGAGCGCTAACGGCGGCAAAACGCTGCCCGGCCTCCCCACGGGCTTTGGCGTACTGGACGACAAGATGAATGGTCTCAACAAATCGGACCTTGTGCTGCTGGCCGCACGTCCCGGTATGGGTAAAACGAGTATGGCGCTGAACCTTGCGCTGAATGTCGCGCGCTCAAGCGGGCAGGCCGTGGCCGTGTTCTCGCTCGAAATGTCGCGCGAGCAGCTCGTGACGCGTATCTTATCGAATCAGGCGACGGTCGAGAACCAGCGTCTCGTGACGGGCAACCTGCGTGAGCAGGACTGGGTCAACATCGCAAACGCCGCATCTGTCCTCTCGGGGCTTGACATTCTCATTGACGACAATCCGCTGCTCACCGTTGCGGACATGAACGCCAAGTGCCGCCGTATCGACAATTTAGGTTTGGTAGTCATCGACTACTTGCAATTGATGGCGTCCTCCGGCACGAAGGGCTACAGCGGCGAGAGCCGCCAGCAGGTGGTCAGCGATATTTCCCGTATGCTCAAGATCATGGCAAAGGAGCTGCAAGTCCCCGTGCTGTGCCTCTCCCAGCTCTCGCGTGCGAACGAAAAGCGCGAGGATAAGCGTCCCATGCTCTCCGACCTTCGTGAATCGGGTGCCATCGAGCAGGACGCGGATATCGTCATGTTCCTGTACCGCGACGATTATTACAACGAAGACTCGGAAAAGCGCAACATCGCCGAGTGCATCATCGCCAAGAACCGTCACGGTGAAACGGGCAAGGTCGAGCTCGCCTGGTCGCCGCAGTATACGACGTTCTCGTCGCTCGACTACCGGCATGAAGAGGACTGAGCTGCCGCGCGCGGAAGCACTCTGCGCGCGCTATCTCGACAAGAACCGGCCCGTGCTCGCCGCCGTGTCCGGTGGTTTGGACTCGATGTGTTTACTGCATTTTCTGCGCGGGGAGGGGTATGACGTCTCCTGTGCGCACTTCAACCACCAGCTTCGTGGCGAAGAGGCTGCGCGTGACGAAGACTTCGTCCGCGCGTGGTGCGAAAAAGAGGACATTCCCTTCTATCTGGGCACCGGTGACGTGCGTGCCCACGCGCGCGCAACCGGCAAAACCGAGGAGGAGGCTGGGCGCGACCTGCGCTACGCTTTCCTCCGCGAAACGGCAAAGTTGCTCGGCGCGCAGATCGCGCTGGCGCACCACTTAGATGACAATGCGGAAACAGTGCTCTTGAACCTCGTCCGCGGGACGGATCTGCGCGGCCTGTGTGGTATGCGGCCCAAGCAGGGCGACATTGTCCGCCCGTTTTTAGAGCAGACGCGAGAAGAGCTCGTCACCTATGCGCACGCTCACAACATCCCGCATGTCGAGGATCACACGAACGCGGACCCGAACGCCGCCGCACGGAACTACCTGCGGCTTGAAATTCTGCCGCGGCTCAGGGAGCTCAATCCCCGCGCGCCTCAGCATATCGCCACAACGGCGCGTTCATTGACTGCGCTCGACGATGCGCTTGAGCAGGCGGCGGAAGCCGCACTTTCCCATGCAAAAGCGCAGGACGGCGGTATTTCGCTGTCGCTGGACTGCTTTCTTGCCGCCGATGAAGTCGTGCAGCCACGTATCCTGCTGCACTTGGCCGACGCGCTCGGCCTCGGGCGCAAGGACATCGGGCGCAAGCAGCTCGACGCGATCTGCGCCCTTGCACAGAGAGGCGGCAGCGCCGAGCGGCGCTATACGCTGCCGCAGAGCGCGACTGTCCGCATCGCGGACGGCGCGCTGACGATGGCGTTCTCCCCCGCCGCGCTGCCAAAGGCGGCGCTTGTGGAAAATGTTCCCCTCCCATGGGGCAATTTCGAGCTGACGCTGCTGCATAAGCCCGACGGCGAGGGCATTGCGCTCCGCGTGCCGGAAGACGGTGAGATCATCACCGTCGCCCCGTGCGACCTGAACGCGCGCTTAATGCTTCAAGGCGCGAACGGCGCGCGCAGCGTCAAGCGGCTGTGCGTCGACCGAAAGCTCTCCCTCACCGAGCGCGACGCGCTCCCCGCCCTTTATGTGGGCGGCCGGCTTGCCGCCGTGTGGCGGCTGGGGACGGACGTTACTTTCCTGCCGAAAGGCGGGAACAGGGCGTGCTTCGTGCGCGTCGTCCCCCGATAACGCCAATTTGTGCGACCTGCGGCGGAATGCCGCATCAGATACAACAAATACGAATAAAAAGAAAGTGGAGAAAAAAGCTATGGCTAAGAGCAATATGGATCAGGACATCCTGAAGGTACTGTATTCCGAGGAGCAGCTCAAAACGCGCGTGCAGGAGATGGGCGACGAGCTCTACGAGCGCCTCAAGGGCAAAAATCCCCTGTTTCTCGGCGTGCTGAAGGGCTCCTTCATCTTCATGGCCGACATCGTGCGCGCCTGCCAGCTCAAGAGCGACATTGAATTCATCGCCGTCTCGTCCTATCAGAACGCGACGACCTCGTCCGGCGTCGTGCAGATCACGCGCGATCTCCAGCAGGACATCACGGGCCGCGATGTCGTCGTCATCGAGGACATTCTCGACTCCGGCAACACGCTCTACTTCCTCAAGAATTACTTTATGACCAAGGGCGCTTCCAGCGTGACCGTCGTGACGCTGCTCGACAAGCCCGCCCGCCGCACCAAGCCCATCGCCGCCGACCTCGCAGGCTTTGAAGTGCCCGACGAATTCGTCGTCGGCTACGGCCTCGACTACGCCCAGAAGTACCGCAATATGCCGTACATCGGCGTGCTCAAGCCCGAGGTTTACGCCAACTGATCCAAAAAACAGCAAACGCTGTTTTTTGAGAAGGCTGCACTCCGCTGCAGCGCACTCGCTGTCGCTCGCACGTTTGCGGAGCGAGCGGTGTTATTTCCGACGCACTTGTCGTCGGAAATAACGATCTCACATTTTTTCACGCCTGCGGGCGTCTGGACAGCCGTTAGCAGCTCTGCTGCTCTACGGATGTCGCGTGCCCCTTGCGGGCAGAAACTCTGCGAGGCTTTTATCTTTGCAGTGCAAGGAGGATATCCCATTGACTCAACAGACCAAGCGTCCCAATCTTTTGCCGTATCTGCTGGTGCTGCTGGTGCTCGTCGGCGTCTACGGCTTTATGAACAAGCCGGTGGAGGCCGAACCGTCGTATGCCGAGGTACGCGAGCTATTCGAATCCGAGCAGGTCTCGGCCTTCACGGTGACGGACACCACGCTGCGCATGAAGCTGCGCGAGCCCATCGACGGCAAAACGGAGCTCAAAAAGGACCTTTTCAGCGTAACGCTCTTCTATGACGACTTAGGCGAGCTCATCGAGCAGCAGAAGGCCGACGGCATCATCGAGGACTACGACTTCACCGCCGACCACTCGATCAACTATGTCGCGATGTTCGCGCCTTATATTTTAGCGGTGCTCGGCATTTTCGCCATCTGGTACTTCCTCTCCGTCCGCTCCGCGGGCGGAGGCGGCGGCGACCGCATGGCGAAATTCGGCACGGCGTCGTTTAAGACCGGCGGGGACAACAAGCGCCCCACGACGTTCTCTGACGTCGCCGGTGCGGATGAGGAAAAAGAGGAATTGCAGGAGATCGTCGACTTTTTGAAAGCGCCGGGCAAGTTCATCGACCTCGGTGCGCGCATCCCCAAGGGCGTGCTGCTTGTCGGCCCTCCGGGCACGGGCAAGACGCTGCTGGCCCGCGCGGTCGCGGGCGAGGCAGGCGTGCAGTTTCTGTCGATCTCCGGCTCTGATTTTGTCGAAATGTATGTCGGCGTCGGCGCGAGCCGCGTGCGCGACCTCTTCGAACAGGCGAAAAAGGTCGCCCCCGCGATCATCTTCATCGACGAGATCGACGCCGTGGGCCGTCAGCGCGGCACGGGCCTTGGCGGCGGCCACGACGAGCGCGAGCAGACGCTCAACCAGCTGCTCGTCGAAATGGACGGCTTCGGCACGAATCAGGGCGTCGTCGTCATGGCGGCGACGAACCGCGCCGACATCCTCGACCCCGCGCTGCTGCGCCCGGGCCGCTTCGACCGTCAGGTCTACGTGGGGCTTCCCGACATCCGCGGCCGCGAGGAGATCCTGAAGATCCACGTCAAGAATAAGCCCCTTGCCGAGGATGTGGACCTCTCCACCGTCGCCAAGGGAACGCCCGGCTTCACGGGCGCGGACCTCGAGAACCTCTCGAACGAGGCGGCGCTGCTCGCCGCGCGCCGCGGCAGCAAGCTCATCACGATGTCCGACTTCTCCGAGGCGGAGATCAAGGTCATCGCGGGACCTGAGAAGAAGAGCCGCGTCGTCAGCGAGCACGAGCGCAAGCTGACCGCTTATCACGAGGCCGGTCACGCCATCGTGATGCACGCGCTGCCGACGCATGACCCTGTGCACCAGATCACGATCGTTCCGCGCGGCGGCGCGGGCGGCATGACGATCTCGCTGCCCACGGAGGACCGCTCGTACCAGTCCAAGCGCTATATGGAAGAGCAGATCGTCTCGCTGCTTGGCGGGCGCGTGGCGGAAAAGCTGATGCTCGGTGACATTTCGACCGGCGCGTCGAACGACATCCAGCGCGCCTCGCAGATCGCGCGCAAGATGGTCTCGGTGTACGGCATGAGCGACAGGCTTGGCTCGATCTCGTTTGAATCCGGCCACGATGAAATTTTCATCGGCCGCTCGATGGCGCAGGCCAAGCCGTATTCCGAGCAGGTCGCCGCACAGATCGACGAGGAGGTCAAGTCCATCGTGGATTCTGCCTACGAGCGCTGCGAGGACATCCTCTCGCGCGATCAGAAGCACCTCATCGCCGTGGCGGAATTCCTGCTTGCGCACGAGACGATGAGCGCTGAGGAATTCGAGGCCGTCTTCACCGACGAAGCCGCCGGCCATGACAAAATCTAATCCTGCTATGAATAAAATATCTCATCAGCAAGCCGCTGGTGAGATATTTTTTCACATTTTCGCAAGAATTCTTGCATTTTCAGCGCTTTTCCCCTTGCCTATTCGGTTTCTTCTGCTATAATGGGGCATTAGTCATTCCATTTACATGAAAGAAAAGAGAGAATCGAACATGAAAAAAAGCAGTAGTTTCAGCGGTTCGCTCGGCTTTGTGCTGGCTGCGGCGGGCAGCGCGGTGGGCGTCGGCAATATCTGGCGCTTCCCCTATCTCTGTGCCAAGGACGGCGGCGGACTGTTCCTGCTCGTCTATCTGGTGCTGGTGCTGACATTCGGCTTCACCCTGCTGACGACTGACGTAGCCATTGGCCGCCGCACGAAGCAGAACGCCCTCAATGCCTTTGCAACGCTCAACAAGAAGTGGAAGTTTTTGGGTTACCTCACCTTCCTCGTCCCCACGCTCATCATGACGTATTACTCCGTCATCGGCGGCTGGATCACGAAGTATTTTACCCTCTACCTCGTCTCAAGCGGCGATGCCGCCGCGCAGGACGGGTTCTTCACCTCGTTCATCACCTCCCCCGTCTCGCCCATCGTCTTCATGCTGATCTTTTTGGCGCTGACGGCGTGGGTCGTGTACTGCGGCGTGGAAAAGGGCATCGAAAAATACTCCCGCTACATCATGCCGGGTCTGCTCCTTCTCATCATCGGCATCGCCATCTTCTCGCTCACGCTCTCTTACACCGACGAGAGCGGCATGACGCGCACGGGTATCGAAGGATTGCTCGTCTACGTTAAGCCCGACTTCACGGGCCTGACCGTCCAGCGCTTTTTGAACATCGCGCTCGACGCGATGAGTCAGCTCTTCTTCTCGCTCAGTGTCAGCATGGGCATCATGATCACCTACGGCAGCTACGTCAAGGACGACGTCGACCTCAACAAGGCCAACAACCAGATCGAAATTTTCGACACGGGCGTCGCGTTCCTCGCAGGATTGATGATCATCCCCGCCGTCTATGTCTTTCTCGGCACTGACGGCATGGCCAGCGGCCCGAGCCTGACGTTCATCAGCCTGCCGAAGGTCTTCGCCGCGATGGGCGGCGTGGGCCGCGTCATCGGCGCGGTGTTCTTCCTCGCGCTCGGCTTCGCCGCGCTGACGAGCTGCGTGTCCGTCATGGAGACGCTTGTCGCCAACTGCATGGAGATTTTCCGCAAGTCGCGCAAGGAGATGTGCGCCGCCGTGGGCGTCTATTCGCTCGTGACGGCTGTGCTCATCTGCATGGGCTACAACGCGCTCTACTTCGAGCTCCCGCTGCCCAACGGCTCGACCGCGCAGCTGCTCGACGTGATGGACTACATCAGCAACAGCTTCCTGATGCCGTTCATCAGCCTGCTCACGAGCATTTTGGTCGGCTGGGTCGTGGGTCCGAAATGGATCATTGCCGAGGTCGAGAAAAACGGCGAACACTTCGGCCGCGCCAAGCTCTACAGCGTGATGATGAAGTATGTCGTGCCCGTTGTCATGCTCATTCTGTTTTTGACCTCCACGGGGCTCGGCAGCCTGATCCTCGGCGGCAGGTAAGAAATTTTGGCAAAAAAGGGAACGCTTGCGCGTTCTCTTTTCTTTTGCTCTCCCGCCTTTTTCTCCGTTCAAAGTACGCAAAATATGTTTTTCCGCCGCGCGTTTTTTTGTCAAAAGCGCAAATTTCTTTTTCCCTGCTTGACAAAGCGGAGGCGGGCGATTATAGTAGCATCATTCAATCTCATAGTTCACAAATACCATGACGGGGAAAAATTCGTCCTACAGACGCTTCAGAGAGTTGCCGGTCGCTGCGAGGCAATGCAGAGCGGGATGATGTCACTGGCCCCTGAGTAGCTTCGCTGAGACGATTTTCGTTTAGGCGCAGCCGGATCTCCTCACCGTTACCAACGAGGCGCATTCGCTTGATTTTAAGCCGATGCAGAAAGCGGGCATATTTTATGCCAACAAGAGTGGTACCGCGGAAGTTTTGAGCTTTCGTCTCTTCAAGGGAAGAGACGGAGGCTTTTTTTGTTGCTATGCGAGAGAAAAAAGAGCAGGAGGAACACCCCATGAAACGCATTAAAATTTTTGACACGACCCTGAGAGACGGCGAGCAGTCCCCCGGCTGCAGCATGAATCTGACGGAAAAGATCGAAATGGCCCGCCAGCTTGAAAAGCTGGGCGTCGACGTGATCGAGGCGGGCTTCGCCATCGCGTCTCCGATGGACCACAAGAGCGTGCAGGCCATCGCCGCCGCGGTGACGAACTGCACGGTCGCCTCGCTCGCGCGCTGCGCCAAGGGCGATATCGACGCGGCGTGGGACGCCGTGAAGGAGGCCAACCACCCCCGCATCCACGTCTTCCTTGCGACGAGCGACATCCACATGGAGTACAAGCTCAAGATGACGCGCGAGCAGGTCATCGACCGCATCCGCGAGATGGTCGCCTACGCCAAGAGCTATTGCGATGACATCGAGTTTTCCGCCGAGGACGCCTCCCGCTCCGACTGGGCATTTCTGGCCCATTGCTACTCCACTGCTGTCGCCGCGGGCGCGACGACGCTGAATGTGCCCGACACCGTCGGCTACTCCACGCCGCAGGAGATGTATGACCTCATCACCTACCTGCGTGAAAACATCGAGGGCGTCGAGCACGTCGACATCTCCGTCCACTGCCACAACGACCTCGGCATGGCGGTCGCGAATTCGCTCGAATGCGTCCGCGCGGGCGCGACGCAGGTCGAATGCACGGTCAACGGCATCGGCGAGCGCGCGGGCAACGCGAGCCTTGAAGAGATCGTCATGGCGCTGCGCACGAGAAAGGACTTCTACGACGCCGAAACCGGCGTGAACACCAAGCAGATCTACCGCTCGAGCAAGCTGCTGAGCAACATCACGGGCGTGCCCATCCCGCCGAGCAAGGCCATCGTCGGCGCGAACGCCTTCGCGCACGAGTCGGGCATCCATCAGCACGGCGTCATTGCCAATGCAAGAACGTACGAGATCATGAACTCCACCGACGTCGGCATCCCGCAGAACACGATGGTGCTCGGCAAGCACTCCGGCAAGCACGCGCTGCGTGAAAAGCTCGAATCCATGGGCTACGAATTGAGCGACGAGGAGCTTGAAAGCGTGTTCACCCGCTTCAAGGATCTCGCCGACAAGAAAAAGAACATCACGAGCAGCGACATTGAGGCGCTCGTGCTCCACCGTCAGGCCGCGGTGCAGGGCAGCTGCCAGCTCGTGAGTCATGTGGTCAACACGGGCCACGGCGTGCCGAACATCTCGTGCATCAAGCTCCAGCGCGGCGGCGAGCAGATCGAAGACGTCGCCATCGGCACAGGCCCGCTGGACGCCTCGTTCAAGGCCATCAACCGCATGCTCCAAATGGACGTGAAGCTCGAGAGCTTCAGCCTGAACGCCGTCACGGACGGCGAGGACGCCATCGGCGAGGCCGTGGTCAAGGTCTCCGGCCCCGACGGGCGCTCGTACACCGGCTCGGGTCTCTCGACCGATATCATCGAATCGTCGATCCGCGCCTACGTCAACGGCATCAACAAGATCATGGAATCCGGCAACTGAAAGGAGAAACGCGACATGGGCATGACAATGACGCAGAAAATTCTCGCCAAGCACGCAGGACTTGAGAGCGTGCGCGCGGGCCAGCTCATCCAGGCAAAGCTCGACCTCGTCCTCGGCAACGACATCACGACCCCCGTGGCCATCAACGAGTTTGAGTCCGCGGGCTTTGAAAAGGTCTTCGACAAGAGCCGCATCGCGATGGTGATGGACCACTTCGCACCGAACAAGGACATCAAGTCCGCCACGCAGTGCAAGCAGTGCCGCACCTTTGCTCGCCGCTTCGACATCGACCACTTCTACGATGTCGGCACGATGGGCATCGAGCACGCGCTGCTGCCCGAGCAGGGGCTTGTCGCCCCGGGCGAGGCCGTCATCGGTGCGGACTCTCACACCTGCACTTACGGCGCGCTCGGCGCATTCTCCACCGGCGTCGGCTCGACCGACATGGGCGCGGCCATGGCCGCGGGCGAGACGTGGTTCAAGGTCCCGTCCGCCATCAAGGTGAATCTCACCGGCAAGCTCCGCCCGTTTGTCTCCGGCAAGGACGTCATCCTGACGCTCATCGGCATGATCGGCGTGGACGGCGCACGCTACCAGTCCATCGAATTTTCCGGCGAGGGCGTTAAGAACCTCACGATTTACGACCGCCTGACGATCTGCAACATGGCCATCGAGGCGGGCGGCAAAAACGGCATCTTCCCCGTCGACGACGTGACGCGCGCCTATGTTGAGGGCCGCGTGGACCGCCCCTGGACAGCGTTCGAGGCCGACCCCGATGCAGAATACGAGCGCGTCATCGACATCGACCTTGGCAAGGTCGACTGCACGGTCGCCTGGCCGCACCTGCCCGAAAACGCGCACAGCGCGCGCGAGGGCAGCGACATCGCCATCGACCAGATCGTCATCGGCTCGTGCACGAACGGCCAGCTCCCTGACATGGCCGCCGCCGCCGCGATCTTAAAGGGGCATCACCTGGCCCCGAACGTCCGCGGCATCATCATCCCCGCCACGCAGGAGGTCTACCGCGCCTGCATGCACGAGGGCTACACCGATATTTTCCTCGACGCGGGCTGCATCGTCTCCACGCCCACATGCGGGCCGTGCCTCGGCGGCTATATGGGCATTCTCGCCGCCGGCGAGCGCTGCGTTTCCACCACCAACCGCAACTTTGTCGGCCGCATGGGCCACGTCGACAGCGAGGTCTACCTCGCCTCTCCGGCTGTCGCCGCGGCATCTGGTATTACCGGCCACATTTCTCATCCGGAGGAGGTCATGAACAAATGAATGCACACGGCATTGTCCATAAGTATGGGGATCACGTCGATACGGACGTCATTATCCCCGCGCGCTATCTGAACACCCAGAGCCACAAGGAGCTCGCCTCCCACTGCATGGAGGACATCGACAAGGACTTCATCCACCGCGTCAAAGACGGCGACATCATGGTCGCGGGCGTAAACTTCGGCTGCGGCTCGTCGCGCGAGCACGCACCCGTCGCCATCAAGGCGAGCGGCATCTCCTGCGTCATCGCGGCGAATTTCGCCCGCATCTTCTACCGCAACGCTATCAACATCGGCCTCGCCATTTTGGAGTGCCCCGCCGCGAGCGCGGAGATCGAAAACGGCGACGAGGTAACAGTCGACTTCGACACCGGCGTCATCACAGACGTGACAAAGGGCACGACGTATCAGGCCGAGCCCTTCCCGCCGTTTATCAAGGACATGATCGCGCGCGGCGGCCTGATGGCCTCGCTCAAGGCAAAGGAGGCGGCGAAATGAACAAGACCATTGCCATCATCAAGGGCGACGGCATCGGCCCCGAGATCGTCACCGAGGCCATGGGCGTTTTAGACGCCGTGGCCGCGAAGTTTGGCCACACCTTCACCTACGTCGACGCGCCGATGGGCGGCACCGCCATCGATAAATTCGGCGTGCCGCTGCCGGATTCGAGTTTAGCGACCTGCCGCAACGCGGACAGCGTGCTGCTCGGTGCGGTCGGCGGCCCGAAGTGGGACGACCAGCCCGCCGCCAACCGTCCCGAGCGCGGTCTGCTCAAGCTGCGCGAGGGCATGGGTTTCTACACGAACGTGCGCCCCGCCAAGATGTTCTCCGAGCTCTCCGCCGCCTGCCCGCTGCGCGCCGACATCGCGGAAGGCGGCATCGACCTCGTCGTCGTGCGCGAGCTCATCGGCGGCGTGTACTTCGGCGAGCACCGCACGGAAGAGGCGAACGGCGAGCAGAAAGCCACCGACATCATGGCCTACTCCGAGCACGAGATCAAGCGTGTCGCGCGCGTCGCGTTCGAGACCGCGCGCAAGCGCCGCAAGCGCGTCACCTCCATCGACAAGGCCAACGTGCTCGACACCTCGCGTCTCTGGCGCAAGACGGTCACAGAGGTCGCGAAGGACTACCCTGATGTCGAGCTTCGCCACATGTATGTCGACAACGCGGCGATGCAGCTCGTGCGTGACCCGAGCCAGTTCGACGTCATCGTGACCGAAAATCTCTTTGGCGACATCCTCTCCGACGAGGCGAGCCAGATCACGGGCTCGATCGGCATGATCCCGTCCTCCAGCATGGGCGACGGCACGAACGGACTCTACGAGCCCATCCACGGCTCCGCGCCGGACATTGCGGGACAGGACAAGGCGAACCCCATCGGCACGATCCTGGCCGCCGCAATGATGCTGCGCTACAGCTTCGACATGGCCGCCGAGGCCGACGCCATCGAGCGCGCGGTGGATAAAACGCTGCGCTCGGGCTTCCGCTGCGGCGACATCATGCAGGAAAACTGCCAACTCGTCGGCTGCAAGGCCATGGGTGCGGAGATCCGCAGCCGTATCTGAAACGATCTCTTCCAAACTTCTTTATGAACCTCTCCTTTGATCCCCTGTATCGTGCGGCGATGCGAAAAAGGTTCCCAAGCCAATGGCTTGGGAACCTTTTTTCTTCCGCTGTCAAATTTTGCCGATCAGCACAACGATCCCGCCGACCGCGGCCGCGACAAGAAGGTACCCTCATCGTTCAGGAGCAGGTCTACGCCTTCTTCCGCGCCGACCAACTGGATCAGGTGATGGTAGTCCTTCACTCCACTGCTCACGGCTTCTTGCAGAGGCGACCACTCATTTTTCAGGGTGACTACTTCCGGTTTCTTATGAGGACTGACCTTGAGCACAGTTACTTTAAGTCTCAATGTGTATAAAAAATAAGATGACCATTCGTCCTTTTGTTTTAGGGTTTGTTTTGCTCATCTCTAAGAAAATACGGGTTGAGATTATGCGGAGAGGGGGACTTATCATGAACGATATTCTAAAGCGGTTTTTGTTGGTTGGACGACAAAATGACCGCCGGTATCGTCCGGCGGTCATTTTATCGTCTTGGCGTCATCTCGGCCTTCTGCGATCGTGCTCGGCGTAGTAGGCGCGCTTGCTCCCGAGCATCTTCTCGTCCGCCTCGCGGACCAGCTCTCTTAGCCCGTTTGCCGCCTCGCAGACGGCGATGCCGTAGGAGATGCCGTAGCCCTGCGCGGCAAGGCTTTCAGAAACCGCCCGCATCCGCGCCTCGTATTCCGCCTCTGCCGCCGGCGCGGGAAACACGACGAACTCGTCGCCGCCGACGCGGTAGAGATCGTCCCTCGGAAACTGCTCCCGCAGACGCTCTGCGACCGCGCGCAGCAGCTGATCGCCCGCCTCGTGACCGCGCTCGTTGTTGATCTCGTGCAGGCCGTTCGCGTCGATATAAATGCAGGCGGCCGGAGCGATGACGCGCTGGTCGTTCTTGCGCAGACACTTCTCATAGGCGACACGGTTCATCAGGCCCGTGCCCTGGTCCGTAATGCTCATACGGTAAACGCCGCGCCGCGCCGAGGTGAGATACCAGACCATAAAGCCAAGATAGCTCAGCAGCAGCGCGGTGACAATGATCGCCATCATCGAAAGCGTCTCCACCACGCCGCGCGTGCCCGCCAGCGCCTCCGCCTCGCTCACACCGAGCACGACGCTCCAGTTGTTGATGCCGACCGGCTCGTAGTGCAGGTAGAGCGTCAGCCCCGTGGATTGGGAGACGGTGCACATATCGCCGCCGATGCCGTTGGGGATTTTTTCCATCGCCTGCTCGTAGGTGTAGCCCTTGAGCATTTTGCGGCCACGCAGCTCCGAGAGGTTGCCGAGCGAGTCGTGCCAGGTATCCAGCAGGATGTCGCCGTTGTTGCCGTCCACAAGAAGGAGGAAGGCATTGCCGTTGTAGAGGTCGATCTGATAGTTTTGGGAAATCTCCTGCAGGGGGACGACGCCATAGAGGATGGCGACGGTCTCGCCGTCGCGCACCACCGGCACGACGTTGCGCACCACCAGCTTTTCCGGCGCAAAGTAGCTTGTCACGCGGTCTGAGATGTACGCGCCCCGCGCCGCCTCTGTTTCAAAATCGAATGTGCCGGAAACGTCGTAGCGGGTGCCGTCGGTCAGCAGCAGCGTGCCGTCGGGTCGCAGCAGCGCGACTGTGGAGACAAAGGTCTCACTGAGGCTGAAGGATTTCATGATGCGCAGCACCGCGTCATTGTCACGCTCGTCATGCCCCGCGATCAGCTCCGCCATGGCGGAGAGGATGGTCTGGTCCGCGTTCGCCGCGTCGGCAAGATCCTTTGCGATCTGGCGCGTCGCGGTAGCCAATTCGTCAAAGGAGCGCTGTGTGATCTCACGATTCGCCCGCCGGACGAGGAAAAAGACCGAACAGAAGAGCAGCACGCCGATCAGGATCGTGACCGCCACCATCATGCCTACTCGTTTCTTGTTGACCATGTTCATTTCTCCTTTATCCTTCCTCCCTGTCGCGCGCCGCCAGGCTGCGCAGGAAGGATTCCGCTTCGCGCCCGGGCAGGACGCGCGAGAAATAAAAGCCCTGAATGAAGTCGCATCCCGCCGCAAGCACGGCGTCGCATGTTGCCTTGTCCTCCACGCCCTCGCACAGCACGCGAATGCCCATGTCGTGCGAAAGACGGATCATGCCCTCCAGCAGCGCGTGGGCACGCGGCAAGGCGGACTCGATCACGATGCTGCGGTCGATCTTCACGCCGTCGATTGGGTAGGTGCTCAGGTCGGAGAGCGAGGAATAGCCCGCGCCGATATCGTCCAGCACGATGCGAAGCCCCATCGCGTGCAGCCCCTCGATCGTCCGCAGCGCCGCCTCGCGGTCGTGCGCGTAGGAGTCCTCCGTCAGCTCCACCACAAGGCGGTCGCGCGTAAAGTCGTACTGCTCGATGATCTCGTGCACGCGCGCGAGGATCTTTTCGTCTGCGATGGACTGGCGCGTGAAGTTGCACGAGAGCCACAGCGTCCCGCGCCCCTCCCGCTTCCACGTCTGGAGCTGCACGCACGCGCAGCGGAGCATATAGAGATCCAGCTCGGTGATCGTGCCGGCGCGGATCATCAGGTCGATGTATTTTGAGGGCATGAGCAGTCCCTCCTCCGGATTTTGCCAGCGCGAGACGGCCTCCGCGCCGACGACCGTGCCGGCGCGATCGACAACGAACTGGAGGTACGGCTCAAATTCGCCCTTTTCCACCGCCTTGCTCATGCTGCCGCGCAGACGCTCGAGCTGCTCGCTCTCGTCGATCATGCCGCGCGTGCTGAACGCGCAGGGCGTTTCCGTGCGGAACGCGTGGGCACAGCCCTGGCGCGCGTTGTAGAGCGCAGCCTCGGCGCTGCAGTCGGGGTTTTCTGACAGCGAGCAGATGCCCGCGCGGAACGCGCCGGCATATTCGGCGCGGAAGCCCGCAAGGTAGTCGTCCAGCCCGCGGATAAGCCCCTCGGCGCGCTGCTGTGCCGCCTCGCGGCTGCCGCACTGACACACGAGCGCGAACATCCCGCGCCCCACGCAGGCGAGGTATTCCTCGCGTCCGCAGTCAAGGCGCAGATACTCCGCCGCGCGGGAGAAGATCTCCTCGCGCTCCGCCTCGCCAAAGCGCCGTTCGAGCGAGGGCATATCGCAGCCGATGCAGAAGACATAGACGATGCTTCTGAGCGGGGCGGGGATGAGCGTTTCCATGCAGTTCAGATAATACCCGTCGTTGCCGATGCCGTAGCGCGGGTCGATGAGGGCGTTGGTCTTTTGCTCGGCACGCTTTTTTCGCGCAAAGACTATCAGCGCGACCGCCGCGGCAAGCAGCGCCGCGATCAATGCGGCGAGCGTAATGAGCCACCTGGTACGGTAGGCTTCCGCGCCGCTGCTATTCATATAGTCTGCCAGGACGCCGATGCTCTCCGCGCCGGAGAGGTCCTCCAGCGCTTGTGCAAGCGCGCCGGCCAGTTCCGGCGTGAGTGCGTTGGTAAAGCCAACATATATCGCGCGCTCTGCGCCGTCATGTTCTATCGTGCAGAGCAGCACTTGACGGCGCATCGCGCCGCTGTCGACCGTGCCGGAGGGATAGGCGGAAATAATGTCCGCCTGCCGGTTTGCGGTCTGCTGCGCCTGCGTTGTGTTCTTGCTGTACGGAAGATAGACAAGATCGTACCCTGTCTGCTCACTCAGGCGCTCGTACAGCTCCGGCAGCAATCCGACATAGCATTCTCTGCCGCGGTCATAGGACTCGATGGGATAGAGATCGGCGTTTCCCGAGATCAGAAGCGTCTCCCTCGCGCTTGCATCCTGCATACAGCACAGCAGCGCTCCGATCGTCAGCACGGCGCAGAGCGTGATTTCCAAGAGCTTTTTTCGGCGCACAGGCGGCACCCCCTCTATTTCAAATCGATCTTGCGGCGCTCGATGCGCCCCCAGCTGAGTTTTTTCTTCCTATAGCCGATAAAGGCCGTGCAGCGCACCCATGCGAGAATAAAGCGCAGGAACACCAGCTCAAAGAGACACAGACAGACGGCCTTGAGGCCGTCGCCGAACGAGAGCGTGAGGTCCGCCGTGTAGATGCGCGAGAAAAAGGCGGTGAGCGTCAGGACCCCGCCGAAGACGGCGTAGATCAGGAAAAAGAGCAGCATGAACGGCACGTTGATGAGGTCGCACCACCATGCGAGCACCATCGTGAACACGCCGAAGACCTCGATAAACGGCGAAAGCAGCTCGTAAATGAGGAAATAGAAATAGGATACAAAGCTCACCGCGCCGAACCTGTAATTGGAAAACATGACGCGATGCTTGTACATACTCTGGAACAGGCCCAGATGCCAGCGCTTGCGCTGCTTGCACAGATCACGCAGCCGCTCGGGCGCCTGCGTCCAGCAGATGGCGTCGGTGGCGTAGCGAATGGCATAGTCGATGTTGTTGACCGTGCAGTATTCGTGCAGCTTGACCACCAGCTCCATATCCTCGCCCATCGTTCCGCTGTCATAGCCCCCTGCCGCGATGACGGTATCCTTTTTGAACAGTCCGAACGCGCCGGAAATGATGAGTGAGCCGTTGAAGCGGTCAAAGAGGATGCGCGAGGCGAGGAAGGAACGGTCATATTCCAGCACCTGCATGAAAGCGAGGATGCTGCGCGGCAGGCGGTAGCGTTTGACGCGCCCGTTTTCCAGCTCGACATCGTTGGAGATGCGGACGATGCCGCCAACCGCCACCACATTGCCGTTTTCCAATATCGGCTGGGCGATGCGGCGCAGAGAGTCGTACTGCAGAACGGAGTCCGCGTCCATGCAGATAAAGTACGGGAAATTTGCGGCGTTGATGCCCATGTTCAGCGCGTCTGCCTTGCCGCCGTTCTTTTTTCGGATGAGCGTCACCGGTACCTTCTGTGCGCGTGTCTCATAGACGTATTCCTCGCGCTGACAGTTGATCTGCCGGCGAATGGGCCGGTGAACAAGGTGCATATCAAATGTCTCGGCCAACACCTCCGAGGTGCGGTCCTTCGATCCGTCGTCCACCACAATGATCTCATAGGCGCGGTATTCCAGCGTCAGCAGCGAGCGCACGGTGTCTACCACGGTGACCTCCTCATTGTAGGCGGGAACGATGATACTGATGGGCAGGTAGTAATCCGAGGGCAGAATGCTTTTGAGCATTTCCTGCCGGCGGTGCTTGTACAGCTCAAGTGAGCCGACGACGACCGACAGAAACAGAAAGGTCGAGTAGCCGATCAGATAAGCGATAAAGAAATAGCCCACCCACTCAAGAAACAGCTTTATACCGTCGTACATACTGCGTCCTCCTTTCGCTCCTCCAGCTCCCGCACATCAAAGCGATAGCGCAGGATCTCGGAGGCGTAGCGGTCGTGCCCCTCGATCACGTCGATCAGATCGCGGTAGCCGAAGCCGAGCTGCTCCAGACTTTTTGACGCGTTGAAGCGGATATACCAGTTGGGATGATAGAGGTTCCTCTCCAGCACCGCCGCAGTCTCCGCCCCGGGATAGCTCGCCAGCACCGACGAGGCGATGGCTGCATACTCCCAGCGCGCGTTTTCCGAGGGCGTCGCATAGCGCAGCAGATCGGCGCAGGCGGGCGGATAGGGATAGCGGCCAAGATAGCGCAGACAGGAAAAGCGCAGCTCGTCGTCCCGCGCGGGATCGTTGAGGAGCGCGTGTATTTTCTCGCAGTATGCGCCGGAGGAAAAGCGGAAATAGTTGAGCAGCGTCACCTGCATCCACGGCTGAAACGCATCAAACGCCTCCCAAAGCGCGTCGGCAAGCTCCCATGTGTCGCCCGTGTAGTTCAGCAAGCCGTCGGAGAGGAGCTTGCTGTGATAATAGAGGCTGCTTGCGTCGATGATCCGCAGCGCACGCACAAGGACGGCGGGATCGCCCGCCGTGTAGAGCGCCTGCATGGCATTCTCGCGGCAGTAGATGCTCGGCTCGTGCAGCAGTTCGAGCAGCACCTCCTTGAGCGGCGCGTCGTCCGCGCCGCCGAGCAGCCGGTATTTCTTGATGATGTAGGGGAAGTACGCCGCCTCGATCTCCTCGCGGCGGCAGTAATCCTCTGCCAGCGCGATCATTACACCGTTAAGCGCCGTCAGATAGGAGCGGGTCAGCTCTGGCCGCCTCACGCACAGGTGCTCCAGCGCGGCGTCAAAGGCCGCCAGGCCGTTCACGCGGCGCAGTCTGCGCTCCATGTAGCGAAGGTGCTCCTCGTTGACCTCGCCGGTGAGGGCGAGGTGGTCGAGCTCGCGCTCCACCGCCAGCTCAAGGCGGATGCCGGCGCGGAAGGACCGATGCTCCCTGCGCTGCGAAAGGAGCGCCGTTACAATGTTAAAGAGGATCATGCCGGCGCAGATGCCGAGATAGACGTAGATCAGGATTTGAACAAACACCGGCGTTCTTCCTTTCTTGTGTGTTTTACTGCCAGAGCTTTTGCAGAATGTAGTACGAGGGCTTGAGCCGCTCGTGATAGCTGACCGTATTGCCCCAGCCCTTGAGCGCCGCGGGATAGAGCGGCGTGCGCTCCTGCGCCGCGCCGTCGGTAAGACCAAGGTACATCGTGTCGATGGTGATGTCGTCCACGCCGTAGTTTTCATAGTAATCGTCGTGGATGGTCATGCGCGAGGGGTCTGAAAAGTTCAGAAGCTGCCAGGGGAGCTTCAGCTCCACATAGTCGCCCGCGAAGATGAAGTCCGCGAGGGAATCGTAGTCCGGCGCGGCGGGGTTCGCGTTGCCGTAGGCAAGATCGCCCGTCTCGTAGGTCTCAGAGCTTGCCTGCCAGTTGCCCGTGAGCAGCGGCGTCGCCGTCTGGAGCATCAATTCGATGGGCTTGAAAAGCGGCGTGTCCGCGTCGGGCGGGTCAAGGTAGGCGTCCGCGTCGTGCGTTTCGTGGTAGAACATGGCGCGCAGCACCTCGTAGCGCTCCTGCACCAGGAGGCGGCTGTTGTCCCTGCCGTCGATGGCGAGGACGAAGTCCACCGGGTCCTCAAAGCGCAGGCCGAAGTTTTCGCAGTAGGTGCTGCCCGTCTTGGGCGTGGTGTCGATGGGGATGTAGAGCGTTTTCTGTCCGTTCGCAAAGCCCTTTTCATAGGCGAGCAGATAGATGAACTTCTCGTCGTATTTCATCGAAAGGGCGCGCGTGCCGGTATCGAAGAGTTTATCCTCCTCCGTCCACTCCGAGAGGTCGCCGTCCACATAGCAGACGCTTTCCTCCTCGCCGGGGTCGAAGGAAAGCAGACCGAAATACTGCTCGTTGGTCTGGTAGTCACTCCAGTAGGGCGTGCGCTGCAGATTCACCGCGTGCATGGTGTTCCAGGTGCGCTTGAACCACTCGTCCTGCCAGGCAAAGACGCAGCCGCCCGCGCAGTTTGCCGCGGTGATGTCGCGCCAGCAGTCCACGAGCGCCTGCCCCTGCTCCTGCTCGGACATATGGCCCTGATTGCGTCCGGTGTTCCGGTCGATCTGCGCCATGCCGCGCCCGGTGGAAACGCCGAACTCGGAGATGACGACGGGCATCGTGTGATGCCGCCGCAGGGCGCGCAGATAGGCAAGGTAGGTGTTCGCCGCGCCGGTGTCTCATCGTAGAAGTCCGATCGGCGCAGCACGGAACCGATGGGCGTGCCGGGACCGGTCTCCGCACGGGAGATGACGGCCTTGCCGTCCCAGATGGGCGTGCGGTCCATCGCCGCGGGGTTGAGGATATAGTTGAGATAGTCGGGATAGTAGGGATACACATGGTAGGAGGCAAACTGACCGGCGAGGAAGGCATCCTCAGTGCGGATGTGCTCCACGTCCACCTGCGCGCACTTCATAAAGAAAGTCGTGATATCCTCCGGGTAGAGGAAGGGGTCGGTGGTCGGCCAGTTGGAAAACGCCACAAGGCGCTGGGTCTTGTAGCGGCGGCTTTCATATGAGACGATCCGGTCGCCCACCTGCGCGAGCATGGATTCAAAGGCGGAGGCGTCCTCCGTCGCGGAGAGGTACATTCCCTGATAGGGCGGCAGATCGGGGTATTTGTGGTTGGTGTAGGTGACGGTCACATCCTCCCACTCCACACCGAGAATATAGCCGATGACCCAGCGGGAAACATCCTTATTGTAAAAGCCCGATCCCGTGCCCCGCCCGAGCGAGATCTTCTTGTTGCCGTGCAGAACGTCGACCAGTGTGCGCCCGTCCCTGACGAAGGTCTCAAGAAAGTCCTTGTCATAGGCGTCGCGGTGGGAGTTTTGGATATAGTCGTTCACCCATACGCCGTGGATGAGCCAGAGCGGTTCCTCGTTCGCCTCCTCGCGCGCGGTGTTGTACTCGTAGAAGGCGTTGTAGAAGTCGTCGTGGAGCGTAATGTAGACGCGCACGGTGTTCGCGCCCATCTCCTGCATCTGGGCAAACCAGCGCAGATAGGTCTCCTTGCTGACGGCGTAGTCCGTCGCCCACTCGCCCGGGATGCCCACGCCGAGGTTCACGCCCTTGACGGTGAACTCCTCCGGTCCCGCGCCGCGGTCCATATAAAGGTGCTGCGCGTCGGTGGACATGAAAGCGCTGACCGGCACGTCCGGCTGAAGGTCGATGTACCAGCCGAGGTAGTAGCGCGCGGTGTCGTAGGCGAGATAGCCTAAGATCAGGGCGGTGAGCACGATGAGAAATCTTTTCAAGCCGCCGCCCTCCTTTCTCGATGGTGTGGTGGCTCAGTGGTTGAATTTCTTGTTTTTGGATTCGTGGCTGTATTGGCGAAGAATGTCGATATTCTCGTCCATCCACGCGCCGCGCTTGATGCAAAAGCGCTTCATCTGCGCGACGGCAGCCGCGTGTGAGTGCGGGTTGCGCCACGCGGGGGAGAGCATATCCTTTTCGAGCGTGTAGCCCCAGACGGAGAAATTGCGGTCGATGGCGGGGCCGAGCCATGCGGTAACGTCGTCCATGTAGGCGCAGAGATACTCGTCGCTGAGGATGCCCTGACGCAGCTCGCGGTAGCGGTCGATGACGGCGTTTATGAACTTCTCGTCTTTGCTGAGCATATAGTACCAGACATTGTATTGCAGCTCAAAATGCTGCGGCTCTGCGACCGGATGACTGTAGTTGTCACAGGCGGAGTTGAAGTCCCAGATGCACATTTTGTATTTGCCGCGCACATCCCTGTAGATATAGGTGGAAAGCCAGCCCGCATCATAGTTGCAGGTAAACTCGTTGAGGATAAAGTAGTCCACGAAAGAGCTCATGTCCGCCTGCTCCCACCATGCATAGGGCTCGGTATCATAGTCATAGGAGTAGAGTGACTTTTCAAAGTCGGAGAAATCCTGTGCGATCCACGCCGCGCGCTCCGGCGTAAGCCATTTTGTTCCCGGATAGACGATGTCTATATCCTGCAGATTTCGCAGGGCGTATTGGGAGAAGGTCTCGATGTTTTTGACCTCGTTGCCGCTGCCGCGGTCAAGGCGCAGAGCATAGCTCGTCTGCACGGTGTCCTTCGACGGCTCCGTGAGCTTCAAGCGGGCATCCGCGCCGGAGCTGACAGTCTCCGTCATAACATAAAGCCCCTGATACACTCCGTTGAGCAGCACCTCGCAGAAGCGCACATTCGGCGCGTAGTCCATGATCTCGCCCGCAAGATTGTACCACATATAATTGCGGATAAGCGTCTTATCGAGGTACGGCCCATGCAGCGCCCACTCGTCGAAGGCATCCATCCCCAGCATGGCGACATCGCGCGAGGCCGCACCGTCGTCGGTCAGCGTCTTGACAAGATAGCTGTGCTTATCAAAATAGCGCGAGGAGTTGCCTCGCACTCGAATGTCAATGACGCTCTGAAGCGTCGGCGTGTCGGTGGGGTGATTGTTGCCCTCGGCATGATCCACCACCGAGACGGACGCGCGCAGCAGCGTACTGCCGTCTGCGGTCGTGGTGAAAGCATCGTCCTCACGGCCGCTGCCGCCGCTCCGGATGGGAACGCCGGGGATCTCCGCGCCGCCGGTGTCGATGAGAACGAGCGGCAGATGAGAGCAGAGCAGATCTTCTCCGTGGTCGGCACAGGGTGTATAAGCGGGGCGCTCAAGATGCTGATGATAGCGTGGGTGCTCATCGGTCAGCACGGCTGACAGGTTTGTTGCGGATAGGAGAAGCAGCAGCGCACAGGCCGCAAGAGCCATTCGCTTGTATTTCATGTTCGTCCCCGCTCCCCTCTTTCCGGTTTCTCAGTTCGACACCTCGTCGTTCTGCATGACAAGATTGACATAGTCGATGCTTCCCAGCGAATAGATGCTGCCGGGAATGTCCGGCGTTGTCAGCTCCGCGCGGCGCAGGAGCTTTTGCGTGATCTCGTAGATCAGTTCGACCGTATCCTCCGTCGTGTTTTCCACACGCAGCGTCGCTTTGGCGCGAAAGAGCTTGTAGACCTGCGCCTTGATCGGCTCCTGCTTGCTGCGGTGGGCGCGGATGATGAGCAGCATCCGGTTATCGCTCTTGATGCAGCCGAGCAGCAGGATCACCGCGAAGGTCACGGCGCTGCCGATGCAGGCCACGGCATAATCGCCCACGCCGCAGCAGATGCCGACAATGATGGACCAAAAAATATAAACCGTATCGCGCGAGTCCTTGATGGCGGTGCGGAAGCGGACGATGGACAGCGCGCCCACCATACCGAGAGACAGCGCAATGTTGTTGCCGATGACGGTCATGACCGTCCCCGTCAGCACCGCGAGAATGACGAGTGAGGCGTTGAACTTGCGGCTGTAGATCGTCCCGCGGTGGGAGATGGCGTAGGACAGGAAGATAAAAAAGCCCAGCACGGCGGCAAGGACGATATTGAGCAGAATATCCTCCCACGACATATCGCGGGGTGTGGTAAAAAGGTTCAGGATCTGTTGTCTCATGGTGTTTTCCTCCTATAGCCTCGTCTGACATCCGTTTTGGCGGGCAAGCACATATTTGCTGACAGAAAGCTCACTGCGATCCACGCTGTTGATCAGCTCGCGAAGATAATCGAGCAGAAAGCCGTTGTACTTGACCTCAAGCACCACGCAGTACGGATCGAGCACGGGGTTCATGTTCAGCCGCGGCGAAAAGAGGTCGAAGCAGCTCTCGACGGAAACAATGCGGCTGTCAAAGGTAATGCGTATTTTGTTCTCCTTGGCGATAAATGCCTTGCGGTCGTATTCTACGATCGTTTTGGGGCGATAGCACCGGCTGTGCATCAGCGCGTAGCACTCCGCGGCAAAAGACTCCGGATACCGCAGCAGCGGCGCGTAGTCGCCGCGCGTGAGCGCTTGGGCATCCTCCCGTGTCACGCGCAGAGAGCGCTTGAGCTGACTTGCGCCCTGCTTCTGCTTCATCTCCAGCATAGCGAAGTCTGCCGCCGGATCATAGCAGCGCAGGCGCAGCTTGCGCCGCAGCTCTACGCCCGCAGCCTTTTCGTGGAAGTCCCTGTCGTCGAGCGTATCGAAGTAAAGCGAGCGGACAGGGTAGCCGCTTATGCCGTTGTGCGGGTCCTCGTGCATGACCTGCGCGAGCCGATGGCAGGCTTGCAGCGCCTCCGGCAGCGAGATCAGATATTTCTTTTCCTCGCGGAACACGCGGTTCACCGATGCTCCCTCCTTTCGCAGAGAAAAAAACTGACCGCAGTCCTGCTAAGGCAATACCGCAGCTTTCACTGCGCGGTGTTGCCTTAAGGGTGCGGTCGGTCGATCATAGGGGCTCTCCCGCTCAGACATATGGCCCTGCAGCATAGTCTTTCGACGATTTTCTATCTTAAATGATTATACAGGGCTGCGCCGCATAAGTAAAGTCCTTTCTGGCATTTCCGGCATTTGGCGTGTGCCGTCGCTTGTGCGGCGGAAGCCCTCTCGTGCGCGGGAACCGGATATAGAAATGCCCCTCGTCATGCCCATTCGTTTTTTCATACTGCACCTCCGTTGTTGTGTATGCCCGTGCTTCCGCAATGACTGTCTGCGCCGACCGCACTAATGTATGTTTACTCTCATTGAAGCAGCCGCGCACTGATCTCCTGCCCTCCATTTCCGACCGTAAGAGGGCTTCTCACCTATAGTGTCGTTCCATACCTCCCCAATTTGCCGAATCACTATCTCCTGTTGACCGCAAAACCACATCATTCTGAATTTGGAACATTTGGAACGCCGTGTTCTTTTTTATACTGATCCCGCATCCTGTAATACGTTCCCGCACCGATATTCATCTGTCTGCAAGCTGCGGAAATACTCAGCTCATTTGCTTCTATTTTGGCCTGCAATTCCTCAAAAAGCTCTGTGTGACGCTCCCTGTGCGGGGCACTCTTGACCTTACGCCAATAACGGTAGTAGGTTGTCTTCCCAATGCTCATTTTCCGGCAGACCTCCGCTACGGTCATCTGCCGCCTCTACACAAGGTCAAAGCACCGGTGCAGCTCCTCCATAAACCGAGACAGCCGCGCCGCATCATCGGTGTTCCGGCCTGTCAACGTCGCAAGGTCGGAAAGCACCGCCTGCCAATGACCTGCCGCCGTGTCAATCTTAGGAGACTTGCAGAGCAATGTCGCCTGCCGTTGATAGAGGGCAAGTGCCATCTCCACGAACGCACCGGCTGTGCCGCCCAACTCACCACCCATCTCCACGGTTACACTGTCGCCCGCTCTCACATACGCAAGCAGCTCCCGCAGGACATGACCGCTCCCATCGATCTCCATGTAGACTCTGTCAAAACCCTCCGGCGCTGCGCCCTTTCCTCCGCGCCTGTAACAAAGTCTCATGCTGCATCACCTCTGCTCTGCACGGACTGTACCGCGAGGACACGCCAAAGGCAATGCATCGCTTTCGTTGATAGCGCCAACCCTTCCGAGTGCCGCTTCCGCGTGCCATTCAGAGTGCCATTCCAAGTACCGGCGGCACACGGAATCTGTCCATGACGTGGTTTTTCTCAACCTGCCCCGCAAAGGATGCAAAAAATCCGGTATCGCTCCAAACGGAACAATACCGGATTTTTGTCTGTTTTCAGCCAATGATGTCTGCAAACGCAGTCACATCAAAGGTTTGCAAGCTTCAAGCCGCTTTGTGAACGCTCAAAAGGTCGCTCACATTTCCTTGATCGCAGCCTGTGCGGCGGCGAGGCGGGCGATGGGGACACGGAACGGGCTGCAGGAGACATAGTCCAGGCCGACCTTATGGCAGAACTCGACGGACGTGGGATCGCCGCCGTGCTCGCCGCAGATGCCGAGGTGGATGTGCGGGTTGGTCTCGCGGCCCATCTTGGCGGCCATGGAGACGAGCTTGCCGACGCCGGTCTGATCGAGACGGGCGAACGGATCGCTCTCGTAGATCTTCTTGTCGTAGTACGCGCCGAGGAACTTGCCGGCATCGTCACGGCTGAAGCCGAAGGTCATCTGGGTCAGGTCGTTGGTGCCGAAGC